>ERZ651768.372-NODE-372-length-34114-cov-3.948997_pt1 | contig 34114 bp, 36 predicted proteins | sample MGYA00514754_ERZ651768 | MGnify/ENA metagenome assembly ERZ651768
GGACCGGAATCGAGGCCTGGGAGTTACCCAGCACCCTGCCCAGAGGAGCCCGGACTTTCCTCCCTCCCGATAAATCGGGACGGCGGTCACCCGGTCTGCATGACCCTCCGTTTCGAACTCTAGCATAGGGTATACAGGGCGGGCAAACGGCGGGTGACCCGCGTGGATATTCACGCTAACCAGGCATTAAAAAAATGACCGGTTTTGCCGGTCATTCATGTTTTCAGATCTCAGATTGGCTTAACTTAGAAAGAGCATCCGCCCGCAACTGCTACAGAGGACCACCTGACGTCCGCCCCGCACCCGCTGCTGCTGATGGGTGGGGAGCGACATTCTGCAACCCTGGCAGAGTCCCCTTTGCACCTTGGCCACGGCCAGTCCACCTTTGGTCTTTCTTAGGGATTCGTACTGCTGAAGCGATGTGGGGTCGAGGCCTTCAGTCAGCTTGGACCGCTGACCTTCAAATCCTGCCCGCTCGGCATTCAGGTTTTTCAGAGCTGCTTGCAATTCGGATCGCCGGACCTTCCAAGCCGCTTTCGCCTCGTTGAGTTTGCTCTCTAATTCAGTCTTTTTGGTTTGGGCTTCCTCGATCTTGGTGGTGATCGCTGCGAGGGCGGATTCTTGCTGTTCCACCAGTTGGAGGACGTTTGAGGCTTCGCGCTCCAGGCTTTCCAGGTCTCGGGGGTTGGTGACTTCTCCGCCGTAGAGTTGGGAATTCAGGGCCTCAGACCGTTCTTTCTGGGTTTCTGCTTCTAGTTTGGTAACCTTCTGCTGGAGTTCTGATTCCTGAAGCAATTCGGCATCGTGTTGCAGTTCCGATTCCAGGTTCCCGATGATTTCGCCGTTGTTTAACTCATATTCTGCTCTGTCGCTGTCGGACTGGACACGGTCCAATATTATATCCAATTCCTGGAGAGCAAACATCTGCCTAACGGTAGTCATTAATGCCATCCTCACAAGATTACCAACAGTTCACAACAACGGTACCCCTGATATCACCTGTCCGATTCTAGGAAGGCAGCGGCTTGTTGTCAAATCTTGACAAATGGCTTTCTGAAGGTGTTCTTTTTGCCGCCTTTCGTCCGGCTAGTTAATCTCGTTCTGCCGCCCCTTGTCTATTGCCCTCACAACCTAACATAATCTTAGGCATGGTAAATTCAGTAAACACCAAGTGGCTTCCAAAGGTGCGATATGATGAGGATCCTTCATTTTTCAGACCTGCATATCGGGGTGGAGAACTACGGACGGATAGATCCGGAAACTGGGCTATCGACACGGCTGGGAGATTTCTTGGACTCCCTGGATCAGGTGGTGGAGTTCGCTCTGAATGAAAGCGTTGACCTGGTTTTGCTGGCCGGGGACGCTTATAAAGGGCGCGACCCGACCCAGACCCACCAGCGCGAATTCGCCAAGCGGTTGAACCGGCTCTCCCAGGCAGGGATCCCAACATTTTTGTTGGTGGGTAACCACGATCTGCCCGCGGCTTCTAGCAGGGCCACCGCGGTTGATATCTTTCCCACCTTGGAAGTCGCCAACGTTTACGTCGGCAATAACCTTCAAACGTATCAGGTTTCCACACCCTCCGGACCCCTACAGATCCTGGCCGTGCCGTGGCCCCGCCGCAGCGCGGTCCTGACCCGGGAAGACTCAAGAGGCATGTCGATCGAACAGGTGAGAGAGACACTGGAACAAAGGCTGACCGACGGTATAGAACACGAGGCCAATGCGCTGGACCCTGACGTGCCGGCCATCATCACGGGGCATGTAACGGTGAACGGGGCCTCTGTGGGCACGGAACGTTCCATGATGTTGGGCCAAGACCATGTGCTGCTAGTCAGCGCCCTGAACCGGCCCCAGGTCGAGTACGTCGCATTGGGTCACATCCACAAGCACCAGGTCCTGCGTCCCGACCCGCCCATGGTCGTCTACTCCGGTAGTCTGCAAAGGGTGGACTTCAGCGAAGAAGGGGATGAAAAGGGGTTCTGCGTGGTGGACCTGGACCCGGCGGCGGCCCAGGGCCAGCGCATGACGGGTTTCGAGTTCCACAAGCTAGCCGCCCGCAGTTTCGTCACCGTGGACGTTTCGGTGGAAACCCAAGATGTCGACCCGACGGCCACGGTGGTCCGGGCCATCGCCAGGAAAGACATCACTGACGCGGTGGTCCGGGTCCGCATAGCACTGGCCGCTGAATCCGACGCCCATCTCAGGGAGACGGAGATTCGCGCTGCCCTGGAGCCGGCCCACTTCATCGCCTCCATTTCACGGGAGATCGCCAGCGAACGGCGTACCCGAATCTCGCCATCCGAAGGCGAGGACCTACAGCCGATGCAGGCCCTTGGTCTTTACCTTGTTAGCAGAAAGATAGAGGGCGAACGCCGGGACAAGATCATGAGGAAGGCCGAGGAACTAATCGAGATGGATGCGACTGAACCAGAAGGCCCTTCTGGCGGTTAAGGACCGTTGGCGTTCAGCCAGCGCCGCTGGTACAAGCTTGCTTGCCACAGCCAACAAGTTCAACACGCCAACGTACCGCTAAGCGAGTTTTCGCGCCAGTGAGTGGCTGCCGTCGACCAGGTCTTTGAAAACTTCCTGGACGGTCAATATCTCTGAGATCAGTCCGGCCCCGGCGCCGGTGTAGGCGATACCGGTGTCGAAGTCGCCGTCGATGAAAGCTGCTCTGGTGCGGTCGATGCCCAGTTCCTGCTCCCAGGCGGCCGAGTCGTCTCCGCTGTCCAGGCCCGATTCCCTCATCTGCAACGCGATGCCTTGCTTGAGAATCCTGGTCGGAAAACTGTCTCCGCCGACGACGATCGTTCCGCTGTCGATGGCCGCAACCATCGCGGTCTTGTAAATCTGATGGGAGATGCATTCCTTGGTGGCCACGAACCGGGACCCCATCTGCACGCCCGTGGCGCCCAGGGCTGTTGCGGCCACGTAGCCGCGGGAGTCGACGATGCCGCCGGATGCGATCACCGGGATGGCGATGGACCCAACTACCTGGGGCACCAAGACCATGGTGGGGACTTTGTCGACGCCGCGCAGGCCTCCGCCCTCAAATCCCTCGGCGATGACCATGTCCACTCCCTGGGCCTCCGCGCCGCGGGCGTGCCGCACCGTGGCGACCTGGTGGATGACTGTCATCCCGTGTTCTTTCAAGGTGCCGGTATACAGAGCCGGGCTTCCTCCGTAGGTGACTGCGATGTTGATGCCCTCCTGGGCTGCAGCCTCAATCATCTGCTCTATCTGGGGATGGGGTAGGTAAAATGAAACACCGAATGGCTTAGTAGTCATACGCTGTACGCGGCGGACCACTGCGTGGAGGTCGGCCACAGGGTCTCCGCCAGGCTCAACTCCGGAGGTGGGGTGCACTATTCCAAGTCCACCGGCGTTGGAAACGGCGGCCACCAATTCTGGATTGGAAACCCAAGGTAGTCCAGCCTGGAGAACCGGATAGTTGATTCCTAGTGCGGTGCTAACAGCTGTGCGTTTCATCTAAACAATACCTAATCGGCGTCTCCGGGTAGTTCGGAGAAACCTTGCATCTTGCGCGCCTAAGAACCAGGATCTGAGCGCAGATTCGTTACTTGATTGACCGTTTCTAATCAGCCGGTCAAGGAGTCTGACGATTGTACGGCCACGCCTAGGTAGTGTCAACTGATCTCGGATACCAACCCAATCATTTTTGATGCGCTGGTTATTGGTGTTGCCGGGTGATTTTCGGGTTGCTCAGGCCGCCCAGTTAGAGGATAATACGGCCCCCGAGAGCTACCGGCCAGAGTCCCAACCGACCCAACGGAATTGGAGCGATCGCCCATGTTAACTAGACATGACAACGAAACACTGACTCGCACCGACCAAGGCACGCCCATGGGCGATGTCATGCGGCGTTACTGGATTCCGGCGCTTTTGGCCAGTGAACTCCCGGATCCTGACTGTTCGCCGGTGCGGGTGCGGCTTCTGGGAGAGCAATTGGTGGCCTTTCGTGACACTGGGGGCCGGGTAGGTCTTTTGAGCGAATTTTGCCCCCACCGCCGCACTTCGCTGTTCTTCGGACGCAACGAGGAGGACGGCCTTCGCTGCGTGTACCACGGCTGGAAATTCGACGTGTCCGGGCAATGCCTGGACATGATGAACGAACCAGCGGATAGCGATTACCCCGGCAAGATCAAGACCACGTCCTACCCGGTTGTCGAGATGGGAGATCTGATCTGGGCCTACCTGGGTCCTGTGGAGAAACAGCCGCCGCATCCCAAATTTGAGTGGACCCAAGTGCCAGATGACCACCGGCTGGTTTCCAAGAACTGGCAGGAATGCAACTGGCTCCAGGGACTGGAAGGCGGTATCGACACCGCCCACGCTCCCATCCTCCATCGCCGCATCAGCGAGAACACCAACCGGCCTGGTATCTCTATCAGCACCGATCTGATCAAAGCCGAGGCGCCGAGGATAGACGTCGACCGGACCGATTACGGGTACCGCTACGCGGGCATCAGGTCCTTAGGCGACCGGGGCGAACTGATCCGTAGCTACCACTGGGTGATGCCGTTCCACCAATTTCGACCCCTCCAGTTCGGATCCTACGGGCAAGTTCCGCGTGAACTGATCGCTGGGCACATTTGGGTTCCTATGGATGACGAGAATTGCATGGTCTACAACTGGGTCTACAACTATGGCGGCGAGCCGCTCACCCAAGCCGACCGTGATGAGGAAGTTCGCCTTGGCCGCGGTCCGGGCGAAATGCTTCCGGATTTTAGGACCAAGCGCAATAAATCCAACGACTGGATGATCGATCGGGAGGTTCAGAGGACCGAGACCTTCACCGGTATCGAGGGGATCAACACCCAAGACCAGGCGATACAGGAAAGCATGGGGCCCATCTTGGATCGGACCCACGAGAACCTGGCCGCCAGCGACATGGCCATCGTCATCGCTCGGCGCATGCTGTTGGAAGCAGCCGGATCTGTGGCGGACGGAGGCGACCCGCCCGGGGTCGGTGATTCGTACTACGACGTGCGCGCGATCGACGCCATCGTGCCCAACGACTCCGATTGGAAAGAGGAATTGGAAGACCGGATGTACGGGCACTAGAAAACTGGAGAAACGCCAGGAGTTAAAAAGAGGGTGGCTGCCTAACGGCAGCCACCCTCTTTTTGTTTATATCCATCTACCAGGACGGCGTTAACAGCTGAAGGTCGATGTTACGGGTTGGTGACCGGAGTGCTCCTCGTAGGCTTCATCGCGGTACAGGGACAACGATTTCATCACCGGAATGTCTTGGATCGAGAACAAGATGGCCTCTTCGGAACCCTGGTTGGCAAACTCGTGCCACGCCCAAGTTGGCACAACGAAGAAATCTCCCTCACGCCATTCAAACTTTTGGCCGTCGATCACGGTGTACCCCTCGCCTTGGAAGACGTGGAACACAGCGCTGCTAGTATGGCGGTGGGCACAGGTCCTGACGCCGGGACGGATCAATTGGATCCAGCAGGCCATGGTCCGCAGCACGGGGCCGCCGGTGGCCGGGTCCGAGAATTCCATGGCCACGTCGTCGAAAGGACTGCAATCGGTGCGGGCCAACTTCCACAGCGCATCGTAGGTCTGCTCCCACTTGTAATGCCAGAGCGGGGAGTAGGGCGCGTTGTAGTCTTCCCAGGCCGGCCGTAGTGTTCCCGAAGAATATTTCTGGACCGATTGGCCGGTGCCGGTGATCGGCTGTTGGTCTTCGGGATATTGCTCGTAGAACGTGGCCTCCAGGTTGTGGACCAACGGAGTGTCCAACCCGTCGAGCCAAATCATCGGCCCTTGGCCTTCGTTGTTGTGGTCGTGCCAGGTCCAAGAGGGCGTGAGTACCAGATCGCCGCGCTCCATGTAACACTTGTCGCCTTCCACCGTGGTGTAAGCGCCCTCACCGTGGAGGACCCAGCGGATGGCGGTGGGGGTGTGGCGGTGCGCCGGCGCATTCTCTCCTGGCAGTAATAGCTGTAGGGCGGCGGAGATGGTATGGGTGGTGCCGTGGTCGCGCCCCGGGTTGGTCAGCCGGAGCACCCGCCGCTCAACGTCCCGGTCCGGCGTTACCATCTCGCCACTCTTCAATATCAGCGGCTCGGCCTGCTCCCAACGCCACAGGAACGGCTCTACCGAGGGCTTACGGTCGTGCCCGCGGCCCATCCAAGCCGGGGTCAGTCCGGCTTGGCGGCTAATATCGTAGAACTCTTGCATCTGCTCGGGGCTGACTTTGCCTGTTGTAGCCATGACAACCTCCCTATTCAAGAGATTGATAGTGATTATTACCCGAGATTGTAGTGTTGCCTATCGGCACCGTCAAGGCAGCGTTCAGGTGTATGGCGTCTGGTCTGGGTTGACGCTTGAGATAAGACCAGCTAGGCTGGCGAAAATCCCAGTGAAAACCGGCTTCCGGAGGGGCGAAGTTGAAGGCAGCAGTTCTGTATGAGAGTTTCCAACCGCTGGTGGTTGAGGATCTGGAGTTAGACGCTCCCCACGAACATGAAGTTTTGGTCAAGCTGACCGCCAGCGGTGTCTGTCACAGCGACCTGCATTACATGAAGGGCGACCGTGAGCATCCCCTGCCAGTGGTATTGGGCCATGAGGGCGCGGGAATCGTCGAAGAGGTCGGGCCGGGCGTTACCTACGCCCAGCCCGACGACCATGTGGTGCTTTCGTTCGTGCCAACCTGCGGACACTGCTCTTACTGCGTCAAGGGACGGCAGAACCTGTGCGAGGCTCGCTACCAGCTCCGGGGGAAGATGCTGGACGGTACCACCCGCCTCCGCAACAGCGCCGGAGACGTCCACCACTTCAATGGCCTATCCACCTTCGGAGAGTACGCCGTAGTGCCCGAAGATAGCCTGGTCAAGATTCGCGAGGACGCCCCATTGGATAGGGTCGCGCTGATCGGGTGCGGCGTGCCAACCGGTGTGGGCGCCGTCATCAACACGGCCAAGGTGAAGCCCGGCAGCAGCGTCGTGGTCATCGGCGCGGGTGGCGTGGGCCTGAATGTGGTGCAGGGAGCGGTTCTGGCGGGCGCCGAATCCATCATCGCCGTGGACATCTACGGGAACAAACTGGAACACGCCTTGCAATTCGGCGCCACCCACCTAGTGAATGCCGCCACCGAAGACCTGGTGGAGAAAGTCCGGGACATCACCCGAGGTGAGATGGCTGATTACGCTTTCGAGGTAATCGGCTCTGTCGACGCCATCAACCAGGCCCTGGCTACCACCAAACGCGGCGGCACCACCGTCGTTGTGGGCGTTGCACCGGCGGGCGCCGAACTGACCATCGACCCCGACTTCCTGCATCTGGACCGGGTCCTGATGGGATGCACTTACGGTTCCATCTACCCTCGGGCCGACATGCCCATGCTTATCGACCTATACATGGCCCGCCGCCTAAAATTGGACGAACTGATCACAGCCACCTTCAGACTAGACCAGATCAACGCGGCGTTTGAGGCGTTGGACCAGGGCGAGGTGGCACGGAGCATTATTCGGTACTAATGGGTGGGGCGAAAATCCCCCCAACCCCGCTTTACGACGGGGTTTTTTCATCTTCCGCAATAGATCCAATATGGCAGAGAACCTCGCCCCAAACCAGTAGTCCGTCCTTTCGTAAAGGGGACTAGGGGATTTAGCCCCGCCGCCCGGCCACATCTAGTCTCGAAGATAAGCCCCCTACCACCAGATCGTCTTAACCGCCCACAGGCCCACCATCAACAACTCCCCCACGGCCAGCCTTCAGCAAGATTTCGTTAAATTGCATCACGCCCCCGGAGGCCGCACGGTGTGCCACTCAGTGGCCTGCTCGTAGGCGTGGGCCACTTTGAAGATCGTCTCCTCGGCTCCGGGACGGGCGCCGATCTGCAGGCCTACCGGCAAGCCCCGGTCGTCGAGGCCGCAGGGGACCGACATGGCCGGGCAACTGGCAAGGTTGAAGATGCGGGTGAACAAGAAAGCCAGTCGGGATGCGGTCTCCTTGCTGGTGATGGGTGGGTCGTTTTCTAAGGGTTGGGCTCCCTTGCCGGACGTGGGCAGCACCAGCACGTCGAACTTCTCCAACGAATCCAGCACCTGTTGGCGCAACAATGTGCGCAGTTGCTGGGCCTTGTAGTAGGCCTGGGCGGGCAGCAAGCTGCCGGTCAGCAGCAGGTTACGGACGTCATGGCCATAGTCTTCGATCCGGTCTTTGATCCAGTCCTGCTGGGCTAGGGCCGGCTCCACGGCCAACAGCACCGCCGACGCCACCCCTGCGTCCATGGACAACGGAATTGACACCTCTTCGACCGTCGCTCCCAACTCGCCCAGTGTTGCAATGGCTTCTGAGACCGTCTGGCGCACCTTGGATTCCACCAGGTCCGATTCCATGAATTCGGTGATTACCCCGACCTTGAGGCCGTTCAGGTCGCCGCCCAAAGATTTCTGGTAGTCGGGCACCGGCGCCGTGGACGAATAAGGGTCCTTGGAATCATGGCCGGCGATGACGCCCAGGGTGATGGCTGCGTCCTCCACCGTCCGGGAGATGGGACCCACTGTGTCCATGCTCCAAACTCCGCGCATCACGCCGTACCGGCTGACCAGTCCCCAACTGGGCCGGATGCCGACCAGCCCGCACCAGGTGGCGGGGAACCGGATGGAGCCTCCGGTGTCCTCTCCCAATGACGTGGCGCAGAGATAGGCCGCCGTGGCCGCGCCCGAGCCGCTGCTGGAACCGCCGGTGTATGTATCGATGTTCCAGGGGTTTCGCGGGGTGCTGTAACGATGGGAGAACCCGGTGATAGCGAATTCGGTCATGTTGGTTTTGCCCAGGATGACGGCCCCGCCCTTCCGTAGATTGGCGATCACTGTGGCGTCTTCATCGGGGACGAAATTGGCTAGTATTCGGGAGCCTCCGGTGCTGCGCACTCCCTTGCTCCAGAACTGGTCTTTCACCGCTACTGGTACACCATGCAGCGAGCCATGGATGTTTCCATCGGTGAGGTCCGCCTCGGCTTGATGGGCGTCGGCCAGGGCTTGGTCGCGCATGACGGTCAAGTAGCTGTTGAACCGGAAGTCCAAGGCGTCAATACGGTCCAGGTAGGCTTCCGTGGCTTCAACGGGCGAGACCTGTTTTGCCTGGATCAACCGTGAGAGTTCCCCGGCTGATAGAAAAGGCAGATCAGACTTGTCCATGGGGCCTCCGTGTTGCGAGCGTTGGGGGCCGGGAAAAGAAAAATGCCCCCAACAAGTCAGGGACATTTCTAATGATCGGTGGTAGTGAAAACCTATGCCGGAGGCAGGATTATGGGGAGGGGTTCGACGTCGTTCAGGCCCGGTGGGTTGATGGCGTCCAGCGATTCCAGAAGAGCGTTCAGGCTGTACATCACTTCGGTCAATTCCGGGTCATTGATCTCAAGACCCACCGCTTTGCCCATGGCGCGAATCTCGTCTTTGGTCAGATCAGCCATCGGTTCCTCCGTACACCCCGTTTGAGTGAGCACATATTGCTGTAAAAAGGCCACGGAGTCAAGACAGTCCGTAATCGGCGCTGATGTTTCTTGAGACACTTTGGCGGGTCGGCTATACTGGCTGGAACATCTGAGCAACCGAGATCAGGAAGAATTTAAGCCAATGGCTACGTATAAGACGATCAATGTCAACCTGGGACTGGAGACTGACTTCACCAAGCTGCCCGCGCCAGTGACGGTCGGCGACTGGTCATATTTCTTGGCGCGGAGCAGGAAGGGCGTCTATAAGCTGCTGTCCAACGTCTGCCCGCACCAGGCCGAAGAGGTGGTGGACTGGACCGGCGTGTTCATGTGCCCGGCCCACGGCTGGCGGTTTGAATACACCGAGGGCGTCTGCGTAAACGGCCCCAACGCCAAGCTGGTCGGATTTCCCGTCAACGTCGAAGACGGTCATCTGATCGCCGAACTTCCCGACGACTGAGCCTGATCCCTGTCAGTAGGTCTTGATCTCCAGCACGTGGCCGCTGGGGTCCTTGAAGTAGACCGCCTTGCCGTCGCCCTTGGCCCCGAGAGTTATCCCCGGTCCTCGCATGTTGTCCTGGGCTAAGGGGCTGTTCCCGTAGGGAATCTTCGAGTCCTTGATGCGCTGAAACGCTTCATCGAACTCCTCCGGCTCCATTGCGAAGGCATAGTGGATGCTACGGAAGTCGTCCGACTGGCGAAAGTCCAGGTTCAGGCTGTCGTTGACCCGCACCGCCAAGAAAGGCCCCGCCTCTCCAAGGTCCTCGAAGCCAAAGATCCGGGTGTAGAACTCCACCGACTGCTCGAGGTCGTTCACTGGGACTATGGTGTGGTCTAATACAACGGTCATACCGCCCCCTGATAGCTGCAAGCTCGCACTGAATATCGATGGTTCGCTTAGGTTCCGTAATAGTTGTGGTACTCTATGGGCTACCTTCGGAGAAGTCAACATAACCACGCCTGAACCGTGCCCAGCCGAGGAGCGAACATGGACAAGAAAGAGTTGCCCTTCCTGACTGCCTCCCAACTCTCCAGGTTGATCGAGACCAAAGAGGTCTCACCCGTCGAGGCGACAGAGGCCTACCTAGACCGCATCGAAGCTGTCGACTCCAAGCTGAATTCCTACATCACCGTCACCGGGGAGCAGGCCTTGGAGGCGGCCCGGAAGGCGGAGCACGAGATCGCCACCAGCCAGCACCGGGGGCCGTTACACGGCGTGCCCATGGCGGTGAAGGACCAATTCAACACCGCCGGTATCCGTACCACCGGCGGCTCCAGCATATTGAAAGACAACATTCCGGACGAGGACGCCACCGTCATCACCAACCTTAAGAAGGCGGGGGCAGTCATGCTGGGCAAGCTCAACATGAGTGAGTTTGCCATGGCGGAGATCTATAACCATCCCTACGGCACGCCCCGAAACCCCTGGGACTTGGAGCGGAACCCCGGCACCTCCAGCAGCGGCTCCGGCGCGGCCACCGCCGCGTCTCTCTGCGCCACGTCTTTGGGTGAAGACACCGGCGGGTCCATCCGGGGCCCGGCCAACTTCAGCGGCCTGGTGGGACTGCGGCCGTCACACGGGCGGGTCAGCCGTCACGGCGTGCTGGGCGGCTCGTGGTCCATGGACACTGTTGGGCCCATCTCTCGCAGTGTGGAGGACGCGGCCATCACCATCCAGGCCATCGCCGGATACGACCCCAAGGACAGATATTCATGGAACGTGCCGGTGCCGGACTACCGGCAGGCCCTAACGGGAGACATCCAGGGCATCAAACTGGGGGTGGTCCAAGAGCGCATGGACTCGCCTAACCTGGATCCAGAGGTCCGGGACACCGTGGCGAAGGCCATCAGTGCGTTGGGGGAGCTTGGCGCGTCTTCGCAGGACGTTTCAATTCCGCTGGCGCCCAAAGCCGGCGCTCTCACGATGAGCATCCTGAGCGTTGAGTGGTCCAACCTGCACCGGCCCCTCTTTGAGCCAAACATCGACGAGCTGGACCACAACAACAAGATTCGCTTTTTGACCGGCAGCGTCATCCCGGCCCAGTTTTACTACAAGGCCCAGAAGATACGGGCCGTGCTCCGGCAGCAGATACTCGATGCGTTGGAGCAGGTGGACGTGCTGGTGCTGCCCACCGGGCCGGTTACCGCTCCGCCGGTGGAGAGTGTCCCTGGCGTCCAGAGCAAAGAACACGCCTTAACTGGACTGGCCGGACGTATCAGCTTCACCGGCCCCTTCAATCTGGCCGGCACCCCCGCCCTGTCAGTTCCCTGTGGCTTCAGTTCATCAGGAATGCCCATGGGTCTCCAGATAGTGGGCCGGCCATTTGCCGAAGAAACGGTTCTACGGGTAGCCCACGCCTACGAACAGACAACGGAATGGCACAACCGGCGTGCGCCGGTTTAGCCTGTGGGTATCAGTTAGCTAGGCGGACCAAAATTGAGAAAAGGACAGAACCATGAGCGAATACATACCCAACCCGATGGATTGGGTGGCGAACCAGGTGGAACGCTATGAAAGCAGCGGAGGTACCCAAGGCCTAACCTTGAGAGAGACGGGCCTTCCTTGCATAATCGTGACCAACACGGGCTGGAAAACGGGCGCCATCCGCAAGACGCCGTTGATGAGAGTGGTCGATGGAGACAACTACATCCTCGTGGCCTCTTGGGCTGGAGCTCCAAATCATCCGCTTTGGTATCACAATCTCAAGGCGGAGCCGAACGTTGAGATCCGCGATGAAACAAAGGTCTTCTCAGCGCGAGTTACTGAAGTAATGGACGCGGTAGAGAGACAACGGCTCTGGGATATCGCCGTGGCGGCCTATGACCGTTATCAGGAATACCAGGACAAAACCAATCGCATGATTCCGGTTTTCGTCGCGGAACCCACAGGCTAGAACCACGTAGTTGGCAGCTACCGAAGCAAGGAGCTAGCAATGGAAGAAACAGGCCTATTCGAAGCCATCTACAGCCAACGGCAGTTCACCCGGTACAAGACTGACTCGGTGCCGCGTGAGGCCATCGACAAGATCATCGACGCCGCCACCAAAGCGCCAAGCGGGGGCAACGTGCAGCCGTGGCATTTCATTGCTATCACAGAGCAGGATTTGATCGAGAAGATCGGCGGACTTTATCGGGACCTTTGGCTGGGCTCCCAGGGAGCGACCCCGCCGCCGGGAGAGTCGCAGGCCTACACGTCGGCCCGCTACCTGGCCAACCACATGCCCGAGGTGCCGGCGATGATCCTGGTCTGCGCCGACCACAGTAAGGGTTACATGTCATACACAAAGGGCGAGCCCATAGAGCGGGGTCGGTACGCCTCCTCGCTGTGGCTGGCAATTCAGAACTTGTTCCTGGCCGCCCGGGCTCTGGGCTTGGGTACCCGCATCACCACAACCCACCTACGGGAGGAGCAGAAGGTGAAAGACTGGCTGGGAATCCCTGACCACGTGGAGACGATCTGCCTGACGCCGCTTGGCTATCCCAGAGGCCGCTTCGGCCCCACGGACCGTATTCCATCGGCCGATGTCACATCCTACAACCGCTTCGGGCAGCGGAGCTGACATCTCGCCAGTTTGAAGAACGCCTCGGGGCCTACCGTCTTGAGGGAGGGGCCACCAGCTTGTAACTTTGCCTCACCTGTATCCTATCTCAAATTAAAAAAGAGCCTCTGATGGCTACTAGCATGCAAACGTACGATGTCGAAATATCGGACGTGGAATATCTTAAGCACGGCGAAACACCCCTGTTGGCGAGTGTCTTCAGGCCCCAAGGCACGGGACCATTCCCTATCATGATTGAACTTCATGGTGGAGCTTGGGTCCGTGGAAATCGTCATAACGGCGACGATGCCAATGAGGCGCTGGCTAAGAATGGCATGATCGTGGTGGCGCTTGATTTCCGAGTGCCGCCAGAAGCGCCGTATCCGGCCTCTTTGGCCGACATCCACTACGGGGTCCGTTGGGCCAAGTCTCAGGCCGCGGGCTGGAACGGGATCCCAGACCGCGTCGGCGCGATGGGCACCTCCAGTGGCGCCCACCAGGCCATGCTGCTTGGGGTGCGTCCGAACGATTCCTGCTACGCCGCGCTTTCGCAACCGGCGGGGACCGCCGCCGCTGATGGCACGCTGGGCTGCGTGATCCTGGTATCTCCCGTGATTGATCCGCTGGGGCGTTACCAATATGCCAAAGGGCTACGAGACGATATCACTCCGCCCGAGGGTATGGCCGAGAGAGTGGTCGCCATGCATGACCTGTACTGGGTGACGGAAGAGGCGATGGCCGAGGCCGCCCCGGCGCGTATATTAGCCGGCGGAGAGCGTACCGCCCTGCCGCCCTCTTTGTTCCTAGCGCGCAGCTACGAGGCAGGACATCCCCGCCCCGACAGCGACGAGTTCATCCGGCAGTACCAAAAAGCCGGCGGCCAGATGGATGTGACTTTCTTTGATGGGGAAGGCGAAGGCCTGCTTCGCGATCTCTCATCTGACGTCGCAAAACAAACGCTCGAGGAGATGACCGACTTCATCAATCAACACATCGGCTAAAAAGGAAAGGCGGCCTAGGACTTCCCTAGGCCGCCTTTTTTGTACGGGATCCATCGGACCCTGTTGATTCGCGAGAATCGCTGTAGGCTTAACGGCTGGCTACAGCGGCATCTCTAAGTACGCGGATAGCTTCCTGGGTTTCCGGACTTGTAGGCTTGCCCATCTCGACGTTCTGGACCGCCTCCCATGATCGCTGAACCTCCGCCATGACCGCTTCGTCCGACTGGTCGATGTCGATGGGGATGCCGATCTGGGCCCAGGACGTGTGGCCCGTCAGCCAGAATACTTCGGTCTTGTTGTTCTCCGGATCTTTGAAATAGCAGCCGATGGCACTGGCGTGGGTGACGATGCGCTCCAGGGTGTAACCGTGCTCATTGATGCGTTTCTTGAAGTCGCGGAGGTCGTCTAAGGTATCGACACGCATCGAGATCTGCTGGATCAATTCCGGGCCATCGAGAGAAGTCCGGCCGTTGATCAGCGCGATCTCGTGGTCGCAAGTCTCCGGGTCGGCGCTGAAAAATGCTCCGAGGGGACCGACCTTGGTCAGCGTCATGCCCATGAAATTCCCATAGAATTCTTTCATGAGTTCGAGGTCCTTAACGTAGAAGCCGATATGACCGAGTCCGTTAACTTTCGCTGACATCTTTAACTCCTGTCCAATCTCATCTGGATGCTAGTGCACCCGATAGTGTCCATTTTCTTCGATTGGCATTGCTGCCGCTCTGGATAGAAATAAACTAGTTGTGCTCGCCTGAAATGATAGCCAAACCCAATATATCTGTCCACTGTGGCCGGCACGCCTGATCCAATTTTATGCTCCAACGGCTGATAGCTACGCCCCCCAGGCGTTCCCTGCCATCATTTCGCTCCAACGACGGTAGAACTGGCGGTGGTTGCTGTCGCTGTAGCGGTGGTCGCTGACCAACGCCTGCAGCTCGGGGTCAAAAGCCTCGTGGCCCAGGCCCATCTGGTAGTTCAATCGCATCCGGCGGCTGACGGTCCCACGGCCGGCTTCGGAGCATTGTTGCCAATTGTCCATATCGTCCTGCTCAAAGACGCCGGAAGGACCGAAACTCTGGATGCCAGCCACCCGAGCGGCTTCTTTGACGCTGTCCGGGGCGGCTTTGTCCACGTAGAGATACGACCAGACTTCGATGTTGTCCGGCCCCTTGGGGTGCCACGTCCGAAAGGTCTTGCCGCTGGTCCGTAACAGGGAGAAGTTCGGGAACACGGTGCCAGCCATCGGGTTCACTATTTCAGACCTGGGCCCAAGTCTGCTTCGCACCTCGGACTTGATCTGTTCCTCGTATTCCAGAATCTCAGCAACCGGCGGGTCGGCGACTTCGTCGGGCCCGATGGTCATGATGCAATGCCCGTTACCCGTGGACAAAACACCACCCGCCGTGCTTTCCGCCACCCGAAAATTCCCCGCGAACCCGGATTTGATGGCCGACAGGTGAGTCCAAGACACATGATAACCATCGCCGGCAAAGTTCTCAGCGGGCATCTTCCAGTTGCAAGGCACCACCCATTTGACTGGGCTGCCGATGATCTCGACGCCCCCTTCCCGGCGGTCGACGAACGTGTCCAGATACCAGGTGGTCTCGCCCAGATACTCGAGGAGCGGCGGTGCCGCGGCGTCGAAGGTGGCGAAGACCAGGCCTTTGTAGCTACCAATTTGGGCCACCGGAGTCAGGCCCCACTCATTCTGGTCAAGCTCTCCGTAATAGGCGTCTTTCGCGTTGGGCACGCCCGTCAGTCGGCCGTCGTCGCCATAACCCCATCCGTGGTAGGAGCACACAAATGTCCCAGTATTGCCCTTATCGGCCCGGCACAACCTATTGCCACGGTGACGGCAGACGTTCAAGAATGCGTGTAACGTGCCGGTCTTGTCCCGGGTGACCAGAACCGGGTCCTCGCCCATGTAAGTAGTCAAGAAATCGCCTGGTTTGGGAATCTGGCTCTCATGGCAGAGGAATAGCCAGCAACGGGCGAAGATCTGCTCAAGTTCCTGTTCGTATATCGCCGTGTCCGAAAAAATGCTCGGACTGATCAGTCCTGTGTCCGCATCAACCAATTCTCGCAAATCTTTAATCATGACAGTGCCTCCATGGATTGGGTCAAAGCACCAAGTGCTGACGGCTGAAAGCTGTTAGCTGATAGCGCATAGCCCACTGCTAGACTCCCCACGTCTCCCCGAACTCGGCCCGCAGCACATACTGGCCGGTGAAGGTGGACGCGTCCTGCAGGGCCAGATAGACCGCGCTGGGACCGACCGCTTCTGGCTCGACTCGTTGCTCCCAGTCGCGTTGCGTCCAGGGAATGGCGGCTGAGCCCTCGGTCTTGAGTCCGCCAGGGGATAGTATATTCACCGCGATGTTGTGCTCCCGGACCTCTTCGGCCAGGCAGTAGCTAAACATATGCACCGCGGCCTTGGTAGAGCTGTATAGGACGCCGCCGCCCTGCTCGGGGTCGCTGCCCATGCGCGAGCCGATGTGGATGATGCTGCCTCGCTTTTGCCCGATCATCCACGGCAGTACTGACCGGCAGCACAAATAAGGTCCCCGAAGATTAGCCGCCACGCTCTGGTCCCATTTATCCGGGTCGATGTCTAGGATGGTCTCGCCAAGCACCATCACTCCCGCGTTATTCACCAGTACATCGATCCGACCGTACATGTCGATAGTCTGGCCCACCATGGCTACGACCTGTTCCTCGTTGGAGACATCGCAGGTCAGCGCCATGGCTTCGCCACCCCCGTCCCGTATCTGCGTTGCGGTCTCCACGGCGGTCCCTGGCAGTCCCGTAGGAGAACTGCGTCGGGCCGAGACGACCACCTTGGCCCCTTCCGCGGCGAATTCTTTAGCGATTGCCCGGCCCAAGCCCCGGCTGGCCCCGGTCACGATGGCCACCATGCCGTCCATCTTGTTGCTGTGAACTGACTGCATTCTGATCGCTTAAGAAGCGAACTGGGCTTCAACCCAGCCCTTGTCAAAGGGTGTCCAAAAGTGGGAGGTGAGGGTCAGGTGTTTGAACAGCCATTCACCGTCCACCCGAACGTATTCTTCGTCGTAGCGGGCCGATCCCCACACCGCCTGGTTGCCCTCGGCGTAGGTGCAGGGCTGGAATAGGTACCAAGTGCCGGTAGCCTCGTCTCCGTCCACCTCGATTACCGGATTTAGCACCATATGGATGGCGAAGGGCAGGCGGCTGGGCGCGTTCTGGAAGAACGTCCGTATCGCTTCCCGTCCGTCGTTCCGGCCCCGTTCCTGTCCGTCCCACACCGCGTCCTCGGTGAAGAGCTCGGCCAGGGCGTCGGCATTGTAATTGGCGTCGCAGAGGGCGCAGTAGCGGTGTTTCAGTTTCTTGATCTCCTCGATGTCCTCCAGGACTTTGATCCGTTTCTCCAGGCCTTCGAGGCTCATGGCGTCTCTCCAAAGTTCGATTTAAGTCTTTGTTAGGCCGATTGGCCGCCGTCTATCTCGATGCACTGGCCGACGATGAACTCGGCCTCCTTGCTGCAGAGCCAGGCTGCGAAATTACCCATCTCTTCCGGAGTGCCCGCCCGGCCCAGAGGAATGGTCTGTAACCGGTCGTCCCAGACTTGGGTGCGAGGGTATCCGTAGAGCGTGTCGTTGCGGGCGGTGTCAGTGGTGCCGGGGCTGATGCCGTTCACCCTGATTCCGTGAGGAGCCAATGCCCGGCCCGCCTTTTTGGTAAACGTGTAGAGCGCTCCGGACGCGGTGGCATAGGCCAGGTCCGTGGCCCGGCTGATCCAAGCTTCCACCGAGATCACGTTCACGATGCTACCCCCGCCGCCCTGGCGCATCAGTTCCTTGGTGACCGCTTGGGTGCACAGGAAGGCCCCTTTTACCTTGACGTCCATGACGTGGCTCCAGGCTTCCGCGGTCAGGTCTTCGAAGTCGGCCCAGGCGGCCATCCGCCCGGCGCTGGCGTTATTGATGAGGAAGTCCACCCGGCCGAACTCAGCCACGGTACGGTCCACGGCATCTTGCACCTGAGCGGGGTCGGAAACGTTGACCACCAGAGGAAGACCGCCTACCCCATAGTCTTTGACCATCGCCTGGGCTACACTCTCCACGTCCAGCCAACCGGCTTCCCGCTCGTCGTCGGGGAAAGTCGATGGGTCGCGGCCGGTTCCGGTGACGGCCACGGATGCGCCCTCTTTGGCGAAGGCCAACGCCGCGTACCGGCCGATGCCCCGCATCCGGCCAGCTCCGGTTACCAGCGCTACTTTTCCGTCAAATTTACCCATGGAACTCCTAGATGGCCGTCCAGCCGCCGTCGATCATTAGCAGATGCCCGGTGGTGCCGGCCGACGACTTGCTGGCCAGGTAGATCACCGCACCGACCATCTCTTCCGGGTCCATTCGGCGGCCCAATGGCAGGTGGGCTTCCAAGTCGTCTTGCACCTGTTCTGGGGTCCTCGAATCGGCGGCCAGCATGCCGGGGGTGCTGGTGGGACCCGGCCCGATGGCGTTCACTGTCACACCGTGGGACGCCCATTCAACGGCCATGACCTTAGTGATCCCGGCGACGCCGAACTTGCTGGCGCAGTACGACGACCGTCCCCGGGAGGCGGTTACCGAAAGCTGTGACCCCAGGTTGATGATCCTTCCGTATCCCTGAGCGACCATGTGCCGTCCCGCCGCTTGGGCGCAGAAGAACACTCCCTTGAGATTGATGTCTAAAGTCGCGTCCCAGTCCTCTTCGGTAACCTCCAAAGCGGGTTTGGGTATCCGTATCCCGGCGTTATTGACCAAGATATCCAGCCGTCCGAAGTCCTGGACCACTTGGTCTATTGCCGCGGGGATACCCTTTATATCCAGGACATCCAGGGGATAAACGCAGCTCTTGACTCCCTCGGCCTCCACCTTGGACTTGGTCTCTTCCGCCAGGTCGAGGCGGTCGGGACGGTCCGACACCGCTACATCAGCGCCGGCTTGGGCCAGACCAACGGCCAGTGCGGCCCCGATGCCGCGGCCTGAGCCGGTCACCAATGCTGTTTGGCCTTTCAAACTCAGTCCTTCATAGGGCATGCCAGTTCCTCCGAAATACACCAACCCAGACTCCCCAGGCGGTAAATTGGCCGTAGCATAGCACACCCTTCCCGTGCTCGAAATCGACTGAAGAAACAGCTGAGCCAGCAATGGTTCCCGGCGTAGTTAAAGAGTTGAATTCTGTAAACTTCGCCATCGCACTTGCGCACCCTTACCCTAGGACTTAGAATCACCCGTGGCCCGGAGTATTCGCAAACGATTGCCTTGGCGAAGGAATTGATGGCGGAAGCGGTACAAAGACCAGCGGGACGCAGGCAAAGCCGCAACTTTATCCTGGGCAGCCTCTCCTTCGGCCACGGAATCTCCCACCTCTACGACCAGGGATTCCCGGTATTCATGCCCGCCATCAAGGCGGCCATGGGCCTCTCCAACTTCGAAGTCGCTTTCATGTTGGGCATCCGCCAAGGCGGTTTCGGAGCGGTCAATCTCATCGGCGGGGCGATCGTAGACCAGATGAAGGCCAGTTGGGGTCTCATCCTCACCGGCTGCATGATCTGGGCAGCTCTTGGATTCTTGGTCCTGGCTGCATCTCCCAACTTGTTCGTGCTCGCCATTGCCGTGGTAATCGTGTCCGTTCCCGGCGCCCTGTGGCACCTGCCATCCACCGCCGCCCTCTCCCAGCGATTCCCCGACCGGCGGGGTTTCGCCATATCTATGCACGGCTTCGGCTCCAACGTCGGCAACGTGCTGGCGCCGATAGTGGCCGGTGGGCTCCTGACGTTCATGCTTTGGCGGCACATCTTGCTGATCTATGCCGCTCCGGCCGCCGTCATGGCCGTGTTCGTTTGGTGGTCGCTGAAAGACCTTGGGAAAGAAGACGGCGACGAAGGCCAAGAGAAACAAGAACGTGATGTGATCGGCGCCTACCGCGGTGGCCTTGCCATGTTCAAGATCCCGGTGGTCTCCACGCTGGTGCTGGCAGCGGCCGTTCGCGGAGTTGCCAACAACGCTCTTTTCCAATGGGCCCCTTTCTATCTCAGAGAGGCGACCGACGGAGGTCTGGCCATGGGCTACCTCAGCGTGGGCGTCCACCTGTCGCTGCTGACCGGCATGGGCATCGTTTCCGCTCCCATATTGGGCTACCTCTCAGACAAATACGGTCGAAAACAGGTCTTGGTGCCCGGGCTGATCATCGCCGCCGTGTTGACCATGTTCGTGGTCAGCGCCGGGGACAGCCTTTACTTGGCGTTGTTGCTGGCCGGGATCGGGCTGTTTAGCTTCGCACTACAGCAGATCATCCTGGCCGCGTTGCTGGATGTGGTGGAGAGGGGCACAGAAGCCACTGCCTCGGGCCTGATCTTCGGGATCAACGGCCTGCTCGGGTTTGGGTCGCCGTTCATCGCCGCTTTCATCATCGACCACCTGGGCGGTTACGGGTCGATCTTCTACTACGTCGGCGCATTGACAGTGCTGTCGGCAGTGATCATCGTTTTCGTTCCCTTCCCCAACTACCGTGTGGGGCGGCCGGCCGGGGCGTGATCAGACCTCCGAATTACGATTGACACCCATTTGGGGCCAGCTTAGAATATATCCGCCATCCACTCTTATGAGGGGTGAGCGCCAGGCACGATAAACGAAATAGTCCGGCTACCCACCGCCGCTGGGATCTGAGATGACCGAGACGGCCAAATCATGAGACCTGAATTGCATTGCGCCCCGCTGCGGCGGGTTGTTTCTTTTGTTCGGGAACATGCCTCTTCCAACCTCCGGAGACCCTCTTGAACCAGACCATCACCGCCGTGGCTGGGCTGGAAGCAGGCCACTACACTGACCTTGAGCACGCCACTGGATGCACCGTTTTCCTGTGCCGTGAAGGCGGCGTCGGTGGGGTGGACGTCAGAGGGGGCTCGCCGGGAACCAGAGAGACCGACTTACTTCGGCCAGTTCACCGTGTCGATCAAGTCCATGCCGTCGTGCTCAGCGGCGGAAGCGCTTACGGACTGGACGCCGCCTCCGGTGTGGTCGCATATCTGGAGTCCCAGCGCATCGGCTACAAAGTCGGCACTATAGAAAAACCGGTCATCGTGCCAATCGTCGCCTCGGCAATCCTGTACGACTTGGGCCTGATCACTTCGGAAGTGCGCCCAGGGCCTGAAGAGGGACGTAGCGCCTGCCTAGCGGCCAGTTCTTCGCCCATGACCGAAGGCACTGTGGGCGCCGGGACTGGGGCCACAATTGCCAAGCTGGGCGGCCCGGAGCGTGGGTTGAAGGGCGGCATCGGGTCGGCAGCTATTACTCTGGCCACAGGCCAGACGGTGGCGGCCGCTGTGGCGGTGAACGCAGTGGGCGGCATCTGGGACTACGCCAACGGACAACTGCTGGCGGGACCTAGGCGGGCCGACGGCGGGTTCGACGACCCGGTGGCGTTGCTGCTGGAGGGAGGATCCAAGGCCCCGGCAGGCCCCGTGAATACGACCATCGGGCTGGTGGCCACTGACGCGGAACTCACCAAAGAAGATGCTAACTATCTGGCACGGGTGAGCCACGACGGCCTGGCCCTGGCCATCCGACCCTGCCATACGGTTCGCGACGGCGACACCATGTTCGCTCTGTCGACCGGACACAGTAAGTCTCCCGTTGACATGACCACCCTGGGAGCGGCTGCGGTGGAGGTAACGTCCCAGGCGATCTTGCGGGCGGTCCAGCAAGCCACCGGGCTGGGCGGTATCCCATCCATAAATGAATTGTCTGCTTAGCTTCTCCGATATTTAAAGGACACTCGAAATGGCCCAGACCGTACCCGATAAAATGCGTGTGATCCGCACCAACAATGAGATGTCCCAGGCCTGCCGCGAAGCGGTGAAACCGGTTGGCTTGGTGCCGACCATGGGCGCTCTTCATGCCGGGCATCTGAACCTTGTGGACCAGGCCCGCGCCGACAACCTGACGGTGGCCGTGAGCATCTTTGTGAACCCAACCCAGTTCGGCGACCTGAAGGACCTGGAAAAATACCCAAGGGACTTGGAAGGTGACTTGGAGATGCTGCGCGACCACGGCGTTGATCTGGTCTACGTCCCAACCGTAGACGAAGTGTATCCAAAGGGGTTCGACACCTGGGTGGACGTGGGCCCCTTGGCGGAGAAGCTGGAAGGTCTGCACCGTCCCGGCCATTTCCGGGGCGTGGCCACGGTGGTCTCCAAGCTGTTCAACGTGATGCAGCCGGACCGGGCCTACTTCGGCCAGAAGGACGGCCAGCAGGTTGTGGTGATCCAGAAGCTGGCACGCGACTTGGATATGGGAGTAGAGGTTGTGGTGATGCCCACCATCCGGGAGCCGGACGGCCTGGCCATGAGCAGCCGCAACGTGCAGCTTTCGGCGGACCAGAGACAGGCCGCCTCGGTGGTCCACCAGGCGCTTCGCCGAGCGTACCAACTGTGGATCGGCTGTGAGCGTAACGGGGACGTGCTGCGTGAGGCCGCCAGCCAAATTTTGCAGGCGGAGCCGATGGTGGACTCCATCGACTACGTGAGCGTGGCTGGCATGTCGACCTTGGACGAATCGGCCCATGTTGATGGTCGGGCTATGGTGTCGGTGGCGGTACACATGGGCGCGGTGCGGTTGATCGACAACATCGTTTTGGAATAAAGAGTTTCGTGGCCTAAGGGACCGCCCTCATCCTAACCTTCTCCCTTGCGAGAAGGAACGGACCGCTTCTTTACCACACCTAAATCCGAGCTCGCACTGTTCTTCCCAAATGTCACTCCGAGTGGGGGCGAGAGGTCTCTTTGCTCTCAACCAGCGCTGGTCCAGTGACAAAGAGATTCTTCTCCTTCCGCGGAAGGAGAAGAATGGCAGGGTTTTGGAGTCGAGGCCTTCTTGGCGTATGTCACCCTGAGTGAAGCGAAGGGTCTGGCAAGGTGATGCCTGTCAGATTCTTCGTCGGCCTACGGCGCTCCTCAGAATGACAGGTTCGGGGCGCAGGTCGTCTTGGCCGGGGAGCTGGTCATCCGATTCGGGACGCAAATCGCCTATGTGTGGGCGGGAGCCATCTGAATGAGATAGCGAGTAGTCCTCTCTCCCTGAAGGGAGAGAGTTAGAGTTAGGGTGGAATGGCAGTCGTAAGCCAGATTTAGACAAGACCACTCAACTCCACCAGCAGCCTATGCCTGGGTCAATTCCCGCAGTGCCGCCGTCAATGCCGGAAGAACGGTCTCCCAGTCTCCGACCACTCCGTAACGGGCCTCTTTGAAGATGTTGGCTTGGGCGTCTTTGTTGATGGCCACGATGACTTTGGCCCCGGAACACCCGGCCATGTGTTGACTGGCGCCGGAGATGGCCACCATGATGTACAAGTCAGGGGTGATGGTCTTTCCGGTCAAACCCACCTGGTAGCTGGACGGGACCCAACCGGAGTCAACAGCGGCCCTGGACGCGCCAACGGTGCCGCCCATGATCTTGGCCAGCTCTTCGAGGTGGGCGAAGGGTTCCGGGCCGCCGAGGCCACGCCCGCCGGAGATCACGATGTGGGCGTCTTCCAGCTTGATGCCTTCGGCCTCTTCAATGACCGTCTCGACGACGTGGGTTAGAGCCATGGACGCGTCGAGTTCCACGGGGAATGAGATGACTTCGCCCCGGCGTGAGGAGTCCGCTTCGGCAGGTTCGTAGGCCTTGGGGCGGATCGCTGCGATCTGCGGGGTCTGGTCGCAACTGACCACGGCAATGGCGTTTCCGCCGTACACCGGCCGGTTGGCCAGCAGTTTCTTCTCGGCGGTATCGACTGAAACCTCCAAACAGTCTTGGGCCAGCCCAACGCCCAGGCGGAAGGCCAATCGCGGGGCCAATTCACGTCCTTCGTTGGTGCGTGCCACCAGGACCACTCGGGGGCTAGTGTCATTGCAGAGGGCTTCCAGGGCGGTCAGATGGAGATCGACCTGGTGGTCGGCCAGCAGAGGGTGATTCACCGCGTAGACTTTCTGGGCGCCGCGGGCGATGGCCGCTTGGGCCGCCGCGTCCAACGTGTCGCCCAGCAGGGCAACGGACAATTCTTCGCCCAGATCGGCGGCGACTTTCTGTCCGGCGGCCAGCAGTTCAAGGGTTGTGCTGCTCAATTCTCCGCCCGAGGCGTCGCCCAGTATCAGTACTCCGGTGCCATCAGCCATCACGGCCTCCCGTGGTTTTGGAATCGGTCTGCGGTCCCCGATGGACCGGCAGACTAAGATCTATCAGTGAGGGTTTCTAGATAACCTTGTCTTCCCGCAATTTCAGGGCCAGGAGACGTCCGGAATCGGCCGGGTCCTCCCCTTCGATGATCTCGCAGTCCTGGTCGCTGACCGGTACGAAAAGGTCGCGCAGGGTGATGCGTGATGCCGATTGAGCGGCGTCCAGGCCCAGGTCTGCGGCGCTCCAGATGGTCGGCTTCTTCCGGGTGGCGGCCATGATGCCGCGCAGCGTGGGGTATCTGGGCTGACCCAGTTCGTTGCTTACTGTCACCAGTGCCGGCAAAGGAGCTTCAACGACCTCGTAACCATCCGCGATGATTCGCTCAACACGGACCTTGCCGTCAACGATGTCAACCTGCTTGCCCAGAGAGATGCAGGACATGCCCAGGAGTTCGGCCACGCCCAATGGGACCTGTGCGTTGTCCCAGTCTGACGCCTGCCGTCCGCAGATGATGAGGTCGAACCCGTCTAGTTTGCGCACCGCCGCCGCCAGTAATTGGGCGGTCAGGAAGCTGTCGATGGTGTTTTCAAAGGCGTCGTCCTGGAGCAGTACCAGCTCGTCGGCGCCCATCGACAGTGGTTTCTTCATCACGTCCAGAGCGAATTCAGTGCCCGTCGATATGACGGTGACCGTGGCTTCCTGAGCGTCTTTGATCTTGAGGGCGGCTTCCACGGCATTCTCGTCGAAACCGTTCACCACCGGTGGAATATTGGGCGGGGGAACGACCTTTTTGGACCCCTCATCTATCCGGAATGCCGCCATGGGCATCTCCGGGTCAATCACCTGTTTTGCCAGTACGCCTATCTTGACCGCCATAGCTCTCCTAATGGCCGGAAACGAGTCTGCCAAGGCCCGGTGGCGGGGCCTTGTGAAAGGTATCACCCAGCACCACGAGTGTCAATTGAATCCGAGACTGGCCAGGCAGCCGTAAAACCCATTGCAACCCTGTCGAAATGTTATAATACTATGAGTCTGATTAGGTTTTTCAGCCACCGAAGTTAGAGGGCTTATTTGCGATGAACACAGCTAAAACATTCTTCTTGATGATGGTCATGTCTGCGTTACTGCTGTTGGTAGGCGCGTTGCTCGGCGGCATCGGCGGCATCATCTTCGCCATGATTCTGGCCGTCGTCATGAATTTCAGCGCCTACTGGTTCTCAGACCGTATCGCCCTGAAGATGACCCACGCCACCGCGATAACCGAGAATGACGACCCGGAGTTGTACAGCATCGTCCGGGAACAGGCGTCGCTGGCGGGACTGCCCATGCCCAATGTCTTCTTGATCGAGTCCGATTCACCCAACGCATTCGCCACCGGCCGGAACCCTGCCCATGCAACGGTGGCGGTGACTACCGGCATCCGGCGCATCTTGACCCGGCAGGAATTGGGCGGAGTGTTGGCCCATGAGATGGCGCATGTTGGCAACCGGGACACTCTAATCATGGCGATGGTCGCAACCGTCGCCGGGGCAATTTCTATGCTGGCCATGTTCGCCCAGTTTTCGGCCATGTTTGGCGGGATGGGCCGAGGCGGCCGGGACAATAACTTCATGGGACTGATCATCGTGGCCATCGTGATGCCCATCGCCGCAGGAATGGTACGTGCCGCCATCTCACGGACCAGGGAGTTCCAGGCGGACGCGACCGGCGCACACACATCCGGCGACCCTCTGGCCTTGGCCAGCGCGCTTCAGAAACTGGAATTGGCTTCTCAGGACCGCCCGCTAAAGGTCGCCGAAGGGGCCTCCCACCTGTTCATCGTCAACCCCCTCCGGGGCGCCAGCATGGCAAGAATGTTCTCCACTCACCCCCCCATGGCGGAACGTATCCGGCGCCTACAGGACATCAAGCCCAACTACTGACTCTGATGATTGGTGAAGCTAAAAAGGCCCGGCCCTTCCACCGCTGGAAGGGCCGGGCCTTTTTAATCTAATCGGCTTGCAGGGGTCACCGTTACGGAGTGTGTTAAGAATTCTCACATGCTAGGATTTGCGCTTGGAGATTAATATTTAGCTATGGGTTGTTTAACTTCCCTACTCCGCGCCGGGGCGGGCCTAGTGCTTGGCGTGGTCATATTTGTTGGGTTCCTGTTCGTCCTGATCTTGAATAATTTCTCCGATAAACTCCTGAGCGCCGATTTCTACATGAGCACCATCGCCGCCGAGGACACCTATGACCGGATCTACAACGAGGTGTTGGTGGACGATGAGCTGAAAGACCGGACCCAAGAGTTGTTGGGCGACATCAAGGTTGTCGAGCATCAGGAGATCGTTGATCTGCTGGAGGAAATCATGCCTCCGGCCTATATCAAAGGCCAGGTGGAAGCGTCCATCGACCGGACCATCGATTACATCAATGAAGACGTGGACCGTTTGGAGGTCTACGTCGAATTAGCCGAGCCTCTGGAAAATGTTAAGACGGTCATGTTCGCCTATATGGATGCTAAGATCGACGGCCTGCGTGTGGAGGAGACTCAGGGATTCGGCGGTTGCACTCCAAGCTCCTTGGGTGGCCTCGCCGAACGCTACGTGGATACGTTCAGCGGTCTATCCGAAGGTGTCGTGCCCGAATCCATACCGTCGATCAAAGAGATATCGGCGCCATGCCGGATCATCCTCTTTGAACTTGTTTTTGGCAGCCTCGTTGATGATTCAGGGTTGAGCGACGACGCTAAGCAGAGTCTCAATGACGGCAAGGGCGAACTGCGATTGCCATTCGCGATGGGCGACACGCTGGAGGTCTTGAAGGTCTCAACCCGATTGCTGGCCGGACCTCTGATGGACGATGCCATCGAAAGTGTTCGGGCAGACCTGGATGAGAATGGCCGCTTCGACCTGATTCGGCAGTTGGCCGAGTGGGACGACGATACGACCGAAGCTGAGATCAGACAAGACATAGACGATGGACGGGTATGGATCTCCAGGGCGAACAACTTTGGCGACCTGACGTCGCTGATATTGGTCATCGGCGGGGCGGTGTTGATGGGTTTGGTCTTCTTCCCCACCTTCTCCAGCATGCTGCGCTGGCCGGGGGTAGCCTTGTTGATCACCGGTACATTCTTCTTCGCGGCTGGGAAGATCGCCGAAAGCGAGGTCCCAGACCGGCTGACCTACGTTATCGAGTCCGGTGCCGACAAAGTCTCAGAAGTCCCGCCGTCGGTGACCGACCTTGGGGGCGACATCCTGATCTCGTTCGGTTCTCAATTGACTGACGGGTTCGCCGGACCCTCGATCACCCTGTTGGTGATAGGGGCGGTCTTGTTGGGCTCATCGTTCTTCACGATAGTCATCAAGCGGTTCATACCCATTGTTAAATAGGGGGCGGCCGGGCCGGCGGAAACTAGATTTCGGTGAAATCTTGAAACACGGGATGGCCATGCACGCCCCAACCGTTCGTCCTGAACCTGTCGAAGGATGTGTGGTAATTCATGGTTGATGCGGAGAGCATGGTTCGACGGTCTCACCACGAACGTACGCTGCAACTCCGTGGTTGAGTGGATTCTGCCCTCCGGCGGCTAACTCCCCTAGAACAGAGCAATCGGACTAACCGGAGACCCGGTCACGTTGCGGAGCCGCAATGGCGCCAGCGTGAGCATGAACTCGTAGCGGTTGCGCTGGGCGCAAGCCTGGGCCAGTTCTTCCAGGTTGGCGTTGTCGATGAGCCAGCAACCCAGTGTGACCAGGCACATGACGTGCAGGGGCGAGCCGATAGTGCTGTAGTGAGACGGCCGGAAGTCGTTGGAGGTGTCGGTGCCCAGCATGGCGATGCCCCGCTCCTTGAACAGTGGCGTGCAGGCCACTTGGCAGGCCGTCATGGGCTCTAGGGCCCTGGCCGGTGGGCTGTCCAACCGCATCTTGTAGTTGCCCGTGCGCACCAGGAGTATGTCTCCCTCCTCGATCTTTACGCCCTGGGCTTCTTCGGCTTCCAGCAGGTCCACTGGCATCACCGGTTCGTTGGGGTCCAGGTAATCAACACCCCGAAGCTTCGGCAGGTCCAGCAGTACGCCGCGGGTGACGATGCCCGAGTACGCCGCCTCTATTGAGTGGGTCTGAGCGCCCTCCCGGGAGGTGATCGTCTGGGCCGGTTTGCCGTTATAGAGATGCCCCTGCCAAGAGTAGTGGGACATGGCGTCTATGTGGGTGATGCTCTGCCCGTGGAACACCATGCCGATGAACTCGGCCGCGCCCCGGCGGGTGTACTGGCGTTCGACAGAGTCCTCGTTTCGGCCCTCGCCGCTGTCCACCATGAACCGCTGGACCTGGAAGGTGACGTCGGCGTGCATATCGGTGCTGATTGGCCGGGCGCAGCTAACTGGGATACCGTCTTTGACCAGCGCCGCCGCCTGCTGGCGTTTGGCCGGTGTGATCAGATTGAGGCAGCCGAGCTGGTCGTCATCGCCCCAGCGTCCCCAGTTGCTGAGGGACTCCATCCACCCCAAGACCTGGGCTTCGTCGGGTATCTGCCGGGAAGTTGTTTGCGGCATCGATCCATCTCCTGTGGGTAAATCTGCGGAAGTCTCGCGGTCAACCGCATAGAGCGGAAGCCTAAAGCCGTGCGCCTATGAAGTCCGGAGCGCCGTTCAGGAAGTCTTTGACGCTCAAAGCTCTTTTCCCTTCCAGTTGGACCGTCTTCAGTCCCAGAAAACCCCGGCTCGTCGCTACGGCAGCCAGAAGATCGGGATGATTCGTTGCAACCACCGTTCCTGGGACAAATTCGGCTGAGTCGGACGCTACGAAAGCGACGGAAACAAGTTTCAGCCCGCTACCGTCCCAATCCGTGAAAAGACCCGGCCACGGCGTGAAAGCCCTTGCGCGCCGTTCCAGTTCATCGGCGCTCAACGACCAATCGGCCAACCCGTCGGCCCGTTCCAACTTCCGGGTAGCAGAGGCCAATGACTCGTTTTGGGGCTCCGAAAGCAGTTCACCTGATTGCCATTGTGGAAGGCTTTCTTGCAGCAGTTTTCCGCCCAATTCAAAAAGGGCCGTGGTAAGTTGGCCTGTCGTCTCGTTGCCCTTTAGAAAGAATTCGTGTTGGGCGATCAATGGGCCGGTGTCCATCCCTTCGTCCAGCAACATGATCGTGACCCCCGTAACCTGATCGCCATTCAATATAGTAGTGGCCACCGGCGATGGGCCACGGTGCCGAGGGAGCAATGACGGATGAATGTTCAGGCAACCTAGCGGAGCGAGGTCGAGGACCGGTTTTGGTAGCAACTTGCCATAGGCCGCCACGATGATCGCATCGGGCTTCAGCTCCGCCAGTTCGGCCTGTACTTCCGCTGACCGGAAGCTGGCCGGCTGTCGGATAGGCAGGTCGTTTTCTGACGCGTAGTCTTTCACCGGAGAAGCCTGCGCCTTGCTGCCCCGGCCCGCCGGGCGGTCGGGTGGGGTGTAGACGCCCACCACCTCGTAGCCGTCCAGGCCGGTCAGACCTGCGAGCACGGGGACGGCGAATGTGGGAGTGCCCATGAAGACTAGGCGCATGGAGTCAAAAACCTTGGAGCCGGGATTTGATTCTGGCAGATACGGTGCAGCGGACATAATTCTCCGCCAGATAGACAGAATTGTCTTGACACTGAAAAATGCCTGTTGCTAAAATACCTTAACCGCTTGGCGGAAATAAATGAAGGAGGTGAGGTTTATGGATGATAGTTTAATACTCAGGGGCGATGGTAGGCATCAGTCTGGACACGACGAGGTGATCGTTTCGTAGCGAACAGCTCGAAATAGAAAACCCGTACGTCGGGCCCAGGCCAATGTCTACCATCGCCCCTCGACCCCGGTATGCTATTAGTAGGGCGAACAAGCAACCCAGAGTTGGCCGGGCCCGATTTTTTTGCCCGGCGACTCCGCCGGTTTTTGCTTTCAAGAATGTTAGATTTGCGGCTACAGAACAGATTGTCGAGAGGCGCTTCGCCTCATGGAAACAGAGCTACGCCCGTTTGACAATAAATTAGCCCAGCCGTAAAATTCCCACGCATGGGAGCCTTGACGACGGCGCCCAGGAGAATAGGACTTAGATGATTCGGATTCGGCTTGCAAGGGTTGGCAAAAAAGGCCACCCTTCTTACAGAATAGTTGTAGCGGACATTACCGCGCCCAGGGACGGTTCCTATCTGGAATGGATTGGGAACTACGACCCCATGGCAGACCCCCCCGCAGTTACGTTGAAGAGTGAGCGCGCTGCCCACTGGCTCAGCATGGGCGCCATCCCTTCAGACGCCGTGGCCAGAATCATGGACCAAAACGGCCTCATGGAGCGCACCCACACTCACAAGACCGCCACCAAGAAATCCGGTGAAGAGGAAAGCACCGGCGGAGCGCCAGCAGCAGTGGCTGCCCCGGCCGCCGAACCCGCCACCGATGAAGCTCCCGTAGATGAGGCTCCGGCTGACGACGCCCCTGCGGAAGAAGCCGCTGCTGAAGAGGAAGCTCCTACAGAGGAAGAAGTTGCTGCTGAAGAGGAAGCTCCTGCAGAGGAAGCTCTTGCAGAGGAAGAAACCCCCGTCGAGGAAACCCCCGCAGACGATGAAGAAGCCGCTGAATAACCGCCCGCACTTCATTCCAGGTCCCTTAAACACCCTATGAAAGAACTGATTGAATACATGGCCCGGTCTTTGGCCAGCGACCCAGACGCTGTAGTAGTTACCGAGTCCATGGAAGATGGCCGGATCGTCTTCCGGCTTCAGGTTGCAGATGAGGACAAGGGCAAAGTCATCGGCCGCCAGGGCCGCGTCGCCCAGGCCATGCGCGTTCTCTTGCGTGTGGCAGCGGTGAAAGACGGATCCCAGGCCGTCTTGGAAATCGTATAACTCCCTCCCTCTTTCGTTTTGGCACCTTACCTTATTCGGCCCTCAGCTATGTCTGATTTCACCACACCGCCAGAATCCGATTCGACGCCTTGTCCTGTTCCCACGGCTAGAGCTCCCTTAGAAGGACTTGTCGCCGTTGGGCGTATCATCGGGGCCCACGGGCGGGAAGGCGAGATTCGGGTAAAGGCCACCAGCGATGTACCAGGCCGCTTTGACGAAGGCCAGACTCTGTACCTATCCAAGGACGGTGTCTCGGCGGAAGAACGGACCTACCGAATCGCCAGGGCCCGATTCACGGGCCACAAGGGCAACGACATCCTTATCATTTCGCTACGGGGATTCCGGGACCGCGACCAAGCCCTTCGGCTCGCAGGACTCTGGTTCTGCGTTCCCCAATCGGAGGTACCATCCGCCGAAGACGGCGCTTACTTCCATTACCAGCTTCTGGGGTTGAAGGTCCGCACCGGGGAAGGCGAAGACCTGGGTGAGGTTGCGGAAATCCTGGAGACCGGCAGCAATGACGTCTACGTGGTCAAAGGCCCTTCTGGCGAGATATTGGTGCCCGCTTTGAGCAAAGTGGTCCGACAGATAGACATCGACGCCGGGCTGATGGTCGTATATTTACCCGAAGGATTGCGCTGAAACCGCTTTGACCCTGCCTCTGGCCTAATGCTAGAATCGAGGCTAGAAGGACTCTGGTAAAATCCTTCGAACAACGTCAAAAACATCACTTGTGGAAATGAGCGGTTGGGGCCGGCGGCTCATGACAGCCCATCTCCCCAGGAGGTATGCACAATGTCCGGTCACTCAAAATGGTCGACCATCAAGCATCAGAAGGGCGCCGCAGATGCGAAGAGAGGCGTCCTATTCACCAAGATAAGCCGTGAACTTTCCGTCGCAGTGAAGAATGGCGGCGGGACCGACCCGGATATGAACTTCCACCTACGGTTGGTGCTGGACAAAGCCAAGAGCGCCAACATGCCCCAGGACAGCATCTCCCGGGCCGTGAAACGTGGCTCCGGCGAAGGCGCCGAAGGGGAAGTCCTTGAAGAGATCACCTACGAGGGTTACGGACCCGGCGGCGGGGCCATCCTCCTCCAAGCATTGACCACCAACCGCAACCGCACTGCAGCCGACGTACGATCGGCATTCAGCCGTGGCGGCGGCAACCTTGGTGAGAGCGGCTGTGTCGCCTGGAACTTCGATTCTCTGGGTGTGATCGGCCTGGAGATGAAAGACGAAGAACGGGGCGAAGAACTGAGTATGATCGCCATCGACGCCGGCGCGGACGATGTGAAACTCGAAGACGAGTTTTTGGAGATTTTCACGGCGGTTGACCAGTTACAGACCGTGCAGAAAGCTATGGAGTCCGAGGGAGTCCCGCCGGATGCCGCCCAGATATCCATGGTCCCCAAAACGACCATCGCACTGGACGACAAGCAGGCAGAACAAACCCTGCGGCTCCTGGACACCCTGGAAGACCTAGATGACGTTCAGAAAGCCTACACCAATGCGGATTTCTCCTCCGAGGTTTTGGAGCGCTACCAGTTAGACTCCTAAGGTTCGAATAGCCCCCTCTCCCTCGCAAGGGAGAAGGTTAGGATGAGGGCTGGCGGTTCTCGGCTAGCATGTTTGCCTTGAAGCCCTGATTCTGGAACGCGTGACAATCGATTCGTGGAAGGGCGGTGTGATGGGAATTTTGGGGATCGACCCCGGTACCTTACGGATGGGCTACGGCGTGATCGGTGAAGGCCCCAACCCCCATGCCGACGATTACGGCGTGATTTCCCTCCCGCGCAAGATGCCACTGGAACAACGGCTCTACCAGCTCCACACCCATATCCTCAATCTCATTGCTATCTTCCACCCCTCGGCTGTTGCCGTGGAACAACCGTTCATGGGCAAAGGCGAACGCAGTTTTCCTGGCTCGGCCTTAGCCATCGGTCAAGCCCAGGCCGCGGTATTTATCGGCGCGGCCAGTCAGGGCATCCCCATTTTCAAGTACGCTCCAGCTCAGGTGAAAAGCGCGGTGGCCGACTACGGGTCCGCCTCCAAAGAGCAGATGCGGGAGATCGTATCCACCACCCTGGGCCTCAAGGATGTCCCTGAATCCGATGCGGCCGACGCCCTGGCCGTGGGCCTGTGTCACCTGATTCAGGAACAAGCAGATGTCGCCCTGGACCGGATAATCAAACCGGGACAAGAACGCTGAAGATATTTGGACGATGAACGCAACTTGATTTAGGTGTGTAGATGATAGTAGGTGTGCATGGGACCTTGGAAACCACCGGCCCCGACTGGGTCCATCTCCGCGTTGGCGGAGTGATACTTCAAATATCTGTCCCAGCCAATGCGGTGTCCGGGCTTGGGGCCCTCGGCTCGCAGGTAACCTTGCATACCTACCTGCGGATCCGCGACGAAGAACCAGTCCTCTACGGCTTCACTGACGCGGCAGCTCTGGGGTTGTTCGGTATGCTCACCGCGGTATCCGGGGTCGGTCCGAGAACGGCCCTGGCGTTGCTTTCCACTCTCGACCCATCCCGGTTGCAGACCGCCATCGTGACCGGAGATACAGCTGCGCTTTCGTCTTCCCAAGGCGTGGGCGTCCGCACCGCCAGCCGGATCATCTTGGACCTGAAAGGTAAGCTTGAGGCCGCGGAATTCGCGGAGGGCGGCTACTCCGGTGACGCCGACAGCCAAGTGGTCGCCGCCCTCACCGCCCTGGGCTACTCTCCTGCCGAGGCCAGGGCCGCCGCCGCGGTGCCGGCTGTTGCTGCGGAGACCGAAGTCGACGACCGCATACGGGTAGCATTGCAACAGTTCGCCACCCGCGGCTGATCAGCCTGTTGACACTCCGGACGTGCGGCAACTCCGATCAGCTTATATAATATTCTGACGAACATGCAGCGAGGGACCGGTTAGACGATGGCAACCTACGCCCGCGGCAAGAAATGGGCCGATGCCGGCAATGAAATCCAGAAGGTCTGGAACGCTGATATTCACCCTGAAGATCGGAAGTTCGAGCTGGTTGCCGATTTCCA
>ERZ651768.373-NODE-373-length-33982-cov-4.550833_pt1 | contig 33982 bp, 21 predicted proteins | sample MGYA00514754_ERZ651768 | MGnify/ENA metagenome assembly ERZ651768
TCATCAAAGTCAAAACCTCTTTCTTGCAGATAATCTTTGATCGCGTCTATATTGACACTATCTAGGTCATTATCGAGTACGGCTGTCGCGGGGACTGCTTTGGCCTGCTCGATGATCCAAGCTTTTGCTAACTCGTTCTCAATTTCCGAATCCTCCGCTCCATCAAATACGGGGCTTTCCGCGTTAAACCCGAGTCGATTGGCTGCCCAACCTAGATGCGTTTCTAGTACCTGTCCAAGGTTCATTCTAGAGGGGACGCCGATTGGGTTTAGAATGATGTCTATTGGTGTTCCGTCAGGAAGAAATGGCATATCCTCTTCCGGCAATATCTTGGCGATGACACCTTTGTTCCCGTGCCGGCCAGCCATTTTGTCGCCCTCGGTAATTTTCCGAGTTTGCGCGACCCAAACCCTCACCAATTTGTTTACCCCAGGTGAGAGGTCATCACCTTTTTCACGTTCAAGAACCCTCACATCTATTATCTTTCCTCCTTGTCCGTGAGGTACGTATAGGGAGGAATCCTTAACATCACGTGCCTTTTCACCGAAAATCGCCCTGAGTAATTTTTCTTCCGCGCTTAATTCGGTCTCTCCCTTCGGAGTTATCTTTCCCACAAGGATGTCTCTGTTGCCCACTTCCGCACCTATGCGAATTATTCCCTCTTCATCAAGGTTCCTTAGGCTCTCTTCTCCAATATTAGGTATATCACGGGTTATTTCCTCAGGCCCAAGTTTGGTATCCCGAGCCTCGATCTCATGTTTTTCGATGTGAATGGAGGTGAATTTATCCTCCTTAATAAGTCGGTTACTTAGGATGATAGCGTCTTCAAAGTTGTAACCCTCCCATGTCATAAAGGCACAAAGCACGTTTTGGCCGAGTGCAAGTTTGCCAGCGTCAGTTGACGAACCGTCAGCTATCACCTCACCTTTCTCGACAGCATTACCCTTGTCAACTATAGGTCTTTGATTTATACACGTCCCTTGGTTACTACGGTGGAACTTTATTAACTTGTGATTATGGAATTTCCCGTTCTCGTCCTCGACTATTATGTTGTTGCCCGTAACACTTGAGACCACGCCTGATGATTTAGAAAGAACTACCTGACCGCTATCCCTTGCCACACGTTGTTCCATTCCCGTTCCTACAAGCGGACTCTCAGGCTTTAGTAGAGGAACAGCCTGCCGTTGCATATTGGACCCCATAAGGGCTCTGTTTGCGTCATCGTGTTCTAGGAATGGAATAAGAGATGTTGAAACGCTAACCAGTTGGAGCGGTGAAACGTCCATATAGGAGACTGCCGAAGTCGGTTCCATTCCGACGATTTCTCCCCTCCTGGTTTCAACTCTATCCTCCAAAAACTCTCCAGCATCATTTATAGCTGAATTAGCCTGGGCAATGAAATAGTTCTCTTCGTCATCGGCAGACAAATGAGTAATGTCATCCACTGACTTGGACACATAAGATTTTACTTTGATGGTTTTTTTCATTTGGGAGGCTATTCTGCCAGAAGTTCTGATAGTGATTCGAGTGCCACCTCTGACTATTGTCTTGCCATCGTCTGACAGCACATTTGCTATAGGTGTATGCCCGATAAGTTCGTCTGAATTTTCGTTTGTTACCTCCGTTAGAATTTTCCTATAAGGAGTCTCGATAAACCCGAACGCGTTTGTTTTAGCATATGTTGCCAGGGACACTAAGAGACCGATGTTGGGTCCTTCGGGGGTCTCGATAGGACAAATTCTTCCGTAGTGGGAATGATGAACGTCTCTTACGTCAAACCCTGCTCGTTCTCTTGAAAGGCCTCCTGGCCCGAGAGCGGATAATCTTCTCTTATGGGTCAATTCCGCCAGCGGGTTCGCTTGGTCCATAAATTGGGAAAGTTGAGAACCTCCAAAAAACTCTCTTACGGCTGCAACGACAGGCCTTACATTGATCAAAGCTGCGGGCGTAGTACTAGCTGGATCAGGTTGTATAGTCATCCTTTCTTTGATAACTCTCTCCATTCTCAACAATCCGACCCGGACTTGATTTTGGATAAGTTCACCTACCGCTCGTACTCGCCTATTACCTAGGTGATCTATATCATTTGCCCTGCGCCTTTCATTGTTGATTTCGATGAGTCGTCTGAGAAGATTAATGATGTCTTCCTTTGCTAGTATCCGGACATTTTCATTGCCGTCACGATTAGCGTTTTCAGGGCCTTTAAGATTGCTATCCAATTTGTAACGGCCGACTTTACCTAAATCGTATCTTCGCGAATCGAAAAATAGAGTGTTTATAAGAGTTATGGCATTTTCAGCATTTGGGGGTTCGCCAGGCCTCAATCTTCTATAGAACTCTATGAGGGCCTCTTCAGTATTTCTAACGCCGGAGTCCTTTTCTATCGTAGTTTTTATAAATTGGTGATCTAAGTTTGTATCTACATCTTCGAATAATTCAAAAATCTCTTGATCTGTTTCGTACCCTAATGCACGCAACAGGGTAGTGACGGGAGTCTTCCTTTTTCTGTCAACTTTCACATATAAAACATCTCTATTGCTCGTTTCAAACTCCATCCATGCTCCACGGTAAGGAATCAGCTTTGCGGAAGATAACGGTCTTCCAGACCCTGGGTCTCTGTCTTCTGTAAAATAGACTCCAGGCGAACGTACCAGTTGACTTACTACAACTCTTTCAGCTCCGTTAATGATGAACGTACCCGTTGAAGTCATCATCGGGATGTTCCCTACATACAATCTTTGCTCTTTTACTTCCCCTTGACCCGGGCCTGTCGCGTTTATCTGAAGTTCGACAGTTACGTATAATGCAGCGTCAAAAGTTTTTTCTTGTGAGCGACAATCATCTTCGCTGAATTTAGGGTTTTCAAAGTCGTGGTCCACAAACTTCAGAGCAAATCTAGAATTCTGTCCTTGGCTGTCTTCTATTGGAGATATTTCTTCGAAAAGATCACTTAAACCTTTAGTCTTGAACCAATTGAAAGAGTCTTTTTGGACATCTATCAAGTCTGGGACATCGAGAATTGTTTTGATTTTCGAAAAAGACCGTGTAGTTGGGAAAACAGTGTCAAGTTTCTTTGAAACAGAAGAAGTCATAAGTCCTCACACTCCTTGCAGGAAATGGCAATAAGGCGTCTATGGGGTTTTTGCAGTGATGAAAATCCGTTTTGACAGCGTGTGCCAAAAAAAGAAATACGTTACCCGGCATAGGCAAGATAATTCATTGTAGAAAAGTCGCGGGGGGTATATTTCGGGCACCTTGCAATAGTACTACATCAAATATCGAGGGGTCAACCTTCGGTTTTATGTTCAAATCGTCGTGCGTTTGAGAGATTTAGCGATGCCTGTTCTTATGCTGGTGTTGATAGTAGTATCTAGGCACAAGCTACTCATTAGAATCATGTCTGTTAAGTTGGACCTAAGTGTCTTTCTTGGATACACGATAACAAGCAAGCATATTGACCATGGCAATTGTGGTTGCCTGATCAATACAAGTGATATACATTACGGTCAAAGTCAGACATATTTCTCAGTGAATAGCATTGGGAAACTGTAGCCTGTTTGGAATTATTTTTTAAGAGTAATAGGGTGACGTGCTTTAGCGGCTAATTTGCTCTTTGCGTGATGGCTTTACTGGACAAGCTTTACGTAAAAGCGAATTTAATGGATGGATTCTTCGATATGTAGAGGTGAAAGTGATGACTACAACAGCATTTGGTGCCAGTATTAAGAGGAAAGAGGATCCGAGGCTTATCACGGGACAGGGGAAGTATGTGGAAGATATAAGCCTGATAGGAATGTTGCATATGGTTCTTGTCAGGAGTCCATTTGCACATGCGAAAATTAAATCGATAGATACCTCTGCTGCGGAAAAATTGCCTGGAGTGGTAACCGTATTTTCAGGTAAAGATCTAGAAGAAGAATTAGGCTCCCTTCCTTGTGGGTGGGTCGTCCCAGATACTAAAGAGGTCCCCCATCCTCCGCTAGCGGTCGATACAGTTAGGTATGTCGGAGATGCGGTTTTAGCAGTCATTGGGCAATCCCTTGCCATTGCGTCTGATGCTGCTTCACTCATCGAAGTCGAATATGAGGAACTAGATTCTGTTATCGATATGGAAGAGGCTGTGAAGGATGGGACGATTCAGCTACATACTGATGCGCCAAACAACATATCTTTCGAATGGGAAGTGGGGGATGCAGGAAGTGTGCAAGAGGCAAAGAGCTCATCAGATGTTTCTGTATCCCAAAGATTTGTTAACCAAAGACTTATCCCCACTGCTATGGAAAACAGAGGGGTACTAGTGGACTATACCTCTGGTACTAATCAAATAACTATGTGGACTTCTACTCAAATCCCACACTTAGTAAGAGTTCTCTTATCTCTTGTTACCGGCCATCCCGAGCACCTCATAAGAGTCATCGCACCTGATGTAGGCGGGGCTTTTGGGAGTAAGTTGTATCTTTATGCGGAGGAAGTAATAGCACCGATTATCGCCAAACGCCTTAAAAGGCCGGTGAAATGGATTGAGTCTCGTTCTGAAGGTTACATAGCTACAACTCATGGGCGGGACCACATAACAGATATCGAAATCTCTGGGAATAGGGACGGTTTGATAACGGGCCTTGATGTACGAACCATGGCCAATATGGGGGCATACCTTTCCACCTTCGCTCCGCTTATTCCCACCTGGCTTTATGGGTTAATGCTTTCCGGCCCATACAAAATTCCTAATATATATTGCAAGGTGGTTGCGCCTTTCACGAACACCACTCCGGTGGATGCTTACAGAGGAGCAGGTCGACCAGAGGCTACTTATGCAGTAGAACGTGCGGTAGATCTTTTTGCTGCCGAGATTGGCATGGACCCCGCCGAGGTACGGAAGAAGAACTTTATACCTCCTTTTGATGATGGATATGAAGTTGCCACAACAGTTTCCTATGATAGTGGGAACTACATTGCCTCATTTGAAAAAGCACTCAAAATGGTAGGCTATGACGATTTCAGAAAAGAGCAGAAGCAGGCCAGAGATGATGGCAGACTTCTTGGGATTGGCCTTTCTTCTTATGTAGAGATATGTGGGGCTGCACCTTCAGCAGTTGCCGGAACCCTAGGGGCTAGAGCAGGCCTTTGGGAGAGTGCCAACGTCAGAATTCATATGACCGGAAAAGTCTCAGTTTTTACTGGGGCATCAGCACATGGCCAGGGACATGAGACGGCATTTGCCCAAATTGTTTCATCCGAATTAGGGATTCCTGTAGAAGACATTGATGTAATTCATGGTGATACATCGCAGATACAAATGGGAACTGGAAGCTTTGGAAGCCGTAGTGCAGCCGTTGGTGGGTCGGCTATACATTTAAGTACTCAGAAAATTAAAGACAAGGCGAGAAAATTAGCGGCCCATATCTTGGAAGCATCTGAAGAAGATATCGTGTTTGAAGATGGAAAGCTTTTTGTTCAAGGAGCTCCATCAGAAGGGAAAACAATTCAGGAAATAGCACTTTCATCTTATTATTACACTGAAGATATACCGGAAGATATGGAACCAGGGCTGGAAGCAATGAGTTTCTTTGACCCTAAAAACTTCACATGGCCGGGTGGCACACACATAGCCGTCGTCGAAATAGATGATTTGACTGGAGAGGTTACTTTGCTCAGATATATAGCGGTGGATGATGTTGGGAATGTAATAAATCCGATGATAGTGGATGGGATGGTTCATGGTGGTGCCGCTCAAGGGATTGGCCAGGCGTTGCAGGAAGAGGCTATCTATGATGATTCTGGACAGCTACTGACTGGAAGTATGCTTGATTATGCCGTGCCGAGAGCTTGGGATATGCCCATGTATGAACTTGATAGAACTGTCACCCCAACTCCGGTCAATCCAATGGGTGTCAAAGGGGCGGGCGAGACTGCCACTATAGCCGGTTCTCCCGCAGTCATAAACGCCGTCGTCGATGCTCTTTCCCCGTATGGCGTGAGGCACATAGATATGCCCGCTAAAGCTGAGAAAGTATGGAGGCTTATCCAGAATTCCAACGGAGGTTGAGCCCTGAGCTTTTTAAAGTATAAACAATAAACCGCTCCACCTGGTTAATCTGGGTGGGGCGGTCTATGTTTCAGGAATAGTTACTTTCCATGTTCGTCAATGAAAATATAGAAGATCCAGTTTCGAACTTAATTGCGGAGCTCGACGATTTAGATTATGTAGCTGACTCCTCAATTGCTACGTCTTTACATTTAGCGCAACTACTGGATAGACCATTGCTGATTGAAGGTAGGCCCGGTGTGGGCAAGACCGAGATTGCTTCCACTATGGCACGACTACTTAAAACTCAGCTTATCCGGCTGCAGTGCTATGAAGGACTGGATGTAAATTCTGCCCTATATGAATGGAACTATTCCCGTCAATTATTATGGATTCGAATGAATGAGAACAAAGGGTTAGATCCGGCTGAAATAGAGACCGAAGTATTTGGTAGGGAGTTCCTGTTGGAGCGTCCGCTTCTCTCTGCTCTCACGAAAGAAAAATCGCCAGTCCTTTTGATAGATGAAGTTGATAGAGCAGATCAAGAATTTGAAGCATTTCTTCTCGAGGTGCTGTCAGAGTTTCAAGTCACGATACCGGAGCTAGGTACGATTAGAGCTGAGAACAAGCCTTTGGTTATACTCACTTCCAATAGATCACGAGATCTGTCTGACGCTTTGAGGCGAAGATGTCTATATCTATGGATTGACTTTCCCGAACTTCATAAAGAGTTAGAAATTGTTAAAAAAAGAATTGATGATATGCCTGAGGATCTTGCTCTTCAAATATGTAGGTTTGTGAGGGCTTCCCGAGAAGAAGATCTGCAGAAAGTTCCAGGCGTGTCTGAGACTCTAGATTGGGCTACAGCTATGATGGCGCTGCATATAGAAAGTCTCGAACCCGAGGTTGTTGTAAGTACATTAGGTGCTTTGCTGAAGAACTCTGATGATCTTGAAAAGTTTCGAATCTCAACCATTGAAAGGATTATTCAATCAATTGGCTGATGAGATCAATGCGGGTCAATTTACATAGACCTTTATTGATGTCGCCAAATGCAAAAACCAGCGGGAACATCTCATATCTATCGAGCGATAATTCATGCGGACTTCGACGCCTTCTATGCCTCTGTAGAACAGAGAGATGATCCATCCATTGCCGGAATTCCAGTAGTTGTAGGCGGCAGCCCTGATAAAAGAGGAGTAGTTGCATCGGCCTCTTATGAGGCGCGTAAATTTGGAATTCGATCGGCGATGCCGATGAGTCGAGCAATTCGTTTATGTCCAAGTCTTGTAAGAAGAAGAGCCCGGTTTGATGTGTACCGACAGGTATCTCGCCAGGTCATGGACATTTTCCGAGATATCACCGATCTAGTTGAACTATTGTCGTTGGATGAAGCGTACCTAGACGTCACGGAACAAGAATCCGATCTAGTTACACCACCCATGATCGCCCACAAACTAAAGAAAAGAGTAAGTGACGAACTTGAACTTACCATCTCAACGGGGGTCGCAACCTCTAAGGCTATTTCAAAAATAGCTTCGGATATTGGCAAACCAAACGGCCTTATTGTTGTTCGACCAGGCACAGAACAGGATTTCCTTTCGCCGCTTCCCGTGGAATCACTATGGGGAATTGGTCCTAAAAAGACAGAAAAACTTAACAGCATGGGCATAAATATCATAGGTCACTTAGCGAAGTTTGACGAAATGTGGTTCATAGATAACTTCGGAACCAATGGTCCTTCAGTACGGATGATGTGTCTCGGTATTGACGATCGCCCTGTAGTTATCCACAGGAAGAGAAAGTCGTACAGTTCAGAAACGACACTTACTTATGACACAGGGGACCGGGAAACCCTACGTGAGATTGTCTCTCGACTAAGTCATGATGTAGGCAATGCCTTGATGGCGAGAGGTATGCGAGGCAAAACAATTAAGTTGAAGTTGCGTTCGTCTGATTTCACGACCTTTACAAGGCAATTGTCTCTGAGAGAGCCAGTTCAACTTTCGTCTGAGATTTCTGAGGCTGCACTACAGCTTCTCGAACGCGAACTTTCTTCGGGAACAAAGTACAGGTTGCTAGGTGTTGGAGTTTCCGGATTCGATTCATCAGAAAACGAAGGTGACGTGATTCAACTTCGGCTCTCCGGTTTCTAGAATGGTCAGTCAAGATTAGAAATGAATACCGGTTCCTCAATATCTTCCACATCGAATCCGAAAATACGAGAGTAGAAATAGAGTTCTGATTCAAGAGTTCTCTGGATATTCTCCGACTTTCTAAACCCGTGTTGTTCGCCTTCGAATGCAATATAAGCTACTGGGATACCATTGCTATTCAGGGCGGCTACCATCATTTCTGCTTGATTCGGGAGTACTATCTTATCCTCCAAACCTTGAAAAAGAATAACGGGGCATGAGAGAAGTTCAGTGTGGAAAATCGGCGAGCGATCCTCATAAATATTCTTCATTTCTGGATAGGGGCCAACCATTGAATCCATATACCTGGATTCGAACTTATGCGTCTCCAGAGCGAGGGCTTCTAGATCACTCACTCCATAGTAACTTGCGCCGGCCTTGAACACATCAGTGAATGTGAGAGCCGCAAGAGTAGTATAACCACCAGCGCTGCCTCCCCTGATAGCGAGTCGGTTGCCATCGACGTCGCCTCTTGAGACAAGGAATTTCGCTCCGTTGACGCAATCCTCAATATCAACGATTCCCCATCGGCCGTTTAGTCGTCTCCTGTAGTCAGTCCCATATCCTGTACTACCGCCGTAATTAACGTCTAGAACACCAAAACCTCTGCTTGTCCAGAATTGAGTGGTGAGATTCAACGTCGTTGTAGTGGCACCCGTGGGACCACCATGGCTAATGACCAGCAATGGCGGCAACTCCTCCGCTTCGCTGCAATATCGAGGATTCTGAGGAGGATAGAAAAACCCGTGAGCTGTTAGGCCATTCTCCGTCGGGAATTCAATGGACTCTGGTTGAGATATATATTCCGCCGCAATTCTCGGGCCATCTGACTTTCTGAGTTCGGCGGTAGAACCATCAAGGACTCTAAGATAAACCGAATAAGGTAATTTTGATGAACCTGCCCCAATTACTAAGGTTTCCTTCGATACTTTTAACCCGGAGCGGTTTATTTCTGTGAAAATAGTCGGAATCTTTTTTAGTTGCTTATCCTGTATGAAAATCTCGGCTAGTGACCATATTCCTTTTTCATTCATCGCACATATGATCCGGTCGCTTGAAGCGAACCCATAATAACGAGCACCAAGCCCCCACTGTGCCTGGGTGTATTCTGCTTTGATGGGCGTGAGGTTAATCGATTCTCCTTTTTCTTGGCGATATATATTCCACCACCCAGATTCGTCGGAAACAAAGTGTAAAACCCCGTCTGGTGACCATACTGGTTGGCATATGGATTCACCTTCTCTGCCCTTTACTTTTTTGGGGGAAGTAAGCGATCCGTCACTTTCCACTTCTGCTACCCACAGTTCTGTGCTATCCCACGGCATGTTTGGGTGATTCCATTGGATCCAAGCTAGCAAAGAACCGTCAGGACTGAGAGCTGGTGAGGAGTAAAAGTCTGCTCCTGAAATGAGTATTCTCACGTCACCTATGCAGTTTATATTGATAGAGACGAGTGTGTTGGATGCTTCGCCTGGACCAGTATGATCTTCACGAACTGCTATCAAATTCTCGTTGTAAATGTCTACTGTGTAGTCAGCGTATCTTTGATCAATCCCACCCTGGGTGATAGCAGTTGGGGTTAGTCCGTCAGAATCAATCCTATAGACACGCTGATCAGCGTAGTTGGAAAAGAAAGCCATACCGTCGTGAATTATGTATGAACCTCCTCCGTATTCGTGAACTCTTGTTCTCGCATTGAATGGAGCAGAGTTTACGTCTGATTGAGAACCATCAGGTGTTCGTTTGACTATTACATATCTACCACCTTCGGAAGGCCGCATCTCAAGCCAGTAAATATTCTCTCCATCAATTGCCATATCCCCTAGGCTGATTGATTCGGAGACGATCATTTCTGTTGTTATCGGTGATTTCCATGATCCGTAGGATAATGGAATTTTCTCATCAGACATACGCGCCCTCAACTTGATGTAACTTTCCTGAGGAATTCGAAATATGATTTTTTCCTGTCTGTGTTTATCCCCCAGTTTGTCGGAACAAGTTGGTATCCCTCTTTGTAATCGCCAAAAGCCGCCGTCCCTCCTGCACCTTTCCCAGGGTCAAAATATCCCCAGCCAACATAACTTTCGATGGCCTTGGAGAAGTTATTTGACTCGTTTTCAAATCCAAAATGATCATCTTCATTGAACAGAATCGGCATTGGCTTGTAATGGGGCAGGGATCTTGTTTCGTTTACCATATCGATGATCCTTTCTGGATTCACCACACCGTTGCCATGCAAGAGAACGAAATCTGATACGGAAAGCACACTATTGTCGGGAATCATTCCTCCTCCATAGCTAGTACCCGAAAGAAGATTTGAGCCAGAGACTGACACCTTCTTAGCCAACTTAATTAGCTCATGTACTCTGTGAGGTTGGAGTATCTCGTGCTCGTATCTGGGTACATTGCACTCGTTATTTATTTCGATTAGGACATTTGTATAACCATTTTCCAGGAGCCACGTACAAGCGTTCCTGACAGCATGCTTTACTGATGCCTCGTCTGCCAACCGTTCGTCCTGGCCGAAATAGAACAACCCAAGAATAACTACCATCTCAAGTTCGTCTGCCTTGTCAAGGATTCTCTGCAATCGTTGAAGATAGGCTGGTTTTAAACTACCCCCTGGGGTGAAACCACTACTGTTCCAGGGTTGAGATTCAAGTGAAGGCAACCCTAGCCATAACTCTTCATCTGAGACCTCCATTCCGATAGCCGACATATAGTCGCGAAACGGTTCAAGCCGATAATATCCTGAAGGAGCTCCGCCCTGAAGATTCACTGTAAACCCTAAAAGACCGTGATCTTTATAGATTGGTAACATCTTGATGAACTCGGCTGTGTTTCTGTCAGGGTTCCATTCATTTGTGTCCGGATAATTCCATAGGTGTTTGGTATGTGGATTTTCATCATCAAACATCGCGTTAACCATTCGCGAGTTCAATAACAATCCTTCTATAGGTTTCCCTCGGAACTGTCTATCTTTGTAAGTTGGTGAATCATTGATAAGCCATTTTTCCCTCTGGATCGATATCGACGTATGCCTGCTCGGCATCTAGTCTTCCTTACTGTCATTTGTGTTCGAGTCAATATTGGTTTGCTGACTCATGGACTCTCGATGAACTGGTTCCATGGACGCTCTACGAGATCCACCTAGATCCGATCCCGGTAACGGAACTGTCCCAATAACATTGTCTGAAGCAAGATCATCCATCTTCTCTTGTGTATAACCCAGAATATCGCCAAGTACATAATCATTGTGTTGGCCCAAGCAAGGGGAAGGATTATGCAGTACAACTCCTGAATTACTTTGGAACTTGAGGACAGGACCAGTCATGGGAAATATTCCGGCGTCAGGATGGTCAACTATCTGAAAGAACTCCCTTTCGTTCAAATGCGGATCGCCATATGTGTCGGGACCGCAGTTCAGAACTACTCCGGAAGGAATTCCTGAAGATTGCAATGTATCCATGACTTCGTATCGGTCTTTATCAGATGTCCATTTCTCTATTGTTAGGTCCAGTTCATCATGATTTGCGATTCTACTTTGTACACTCGAAAACTTCCCGTCCCTAAGGTTGGGCAAGGGAATGCAACGAATAAAAGACTTCCATTGTGCCTCTGTAACGATGCTGATCGCAATCCAGTTATCTTCACCTTTGCACGGATAAACTCCCTGTGGCGCATAGTGGAAATCTCGGTTACCCTGACGTTCCCTTGGCTTTGAACGGATTTGATATTCTAGGAATATCTCTCCCATGTGAGTCATAAAGGATTCCGCTTGGGACATGTCAATGAACTGACCTTTTCCCGTTCTTCCTCGGTATATCAATGCGGTCGTGAGTGCAAAGACAGCATTCACGGCGGCAGCTGCATCGGGGTGATGCACGAGAGAATTTGTTGAATGGTCTAGGTCTGGATAGCCCCTCAAGAAAGAATGTCCGCTAATTGCGTCTATCGCCATTCCCATGCTTCTGTAATCTCGATACGGCCCGGTATTTCCATAGCCGGGCATCAGCATAAAAATGATGTCAGGCTTTGTTTTTTTAAGCTCCTCATAGCCCAGCCCAAAATCTTCCATTACTGACCTCGCATAGTTGCAGAAAATTATGTCCGCAGTAGAAGTCAGATCAAGGAACGTCTCCACGCCAGCGTCCGTCTTGAGATCCAGAGTAATTCCCTTCTTATTTCGGTTCATAGCATTGAAGTTCGACTGTCGGTTCCAAGGACGTTCCCCAGGGTCTCCGTTTGGGTATGCCCCCGACCTTTTTGGCGGGTTTACAGGGCCTCTAGCTATTCTTTGTACAGACTCGACTTTGAGAAGTTCTGCGCCCATGTCAGCTAACAAGGTTCCACAGAAAGGTCCTGCCCAAATCTCTGAAAGTTCTATTGCCCTAACTCCTTCGAGAGGGAAGCCCGGTATGGAACTCACTTTTTCTTTGCTCACACGATCCCCTTTTCTTTCAAAGACGCAATGTCTTCAGAGGAAAGCTGGAGATGATCCTTTAAGACTTGGTTCGTCTGTTGCCCTACCGTTGGTGCGGGCATTAGTTTCTTGTAGGGGACAGCTGTTAGCCTAAATGGATCTCCAGTATATTTGAGAGTACCTGAAGTTGGATGATCAACTTCTGTAAAAAATCCCCTCGACTCAAATTGCTCGTTCTCCATTACTTCATCACTCCTAAGGATAGGGGACCCAGGCACTCCTGCTTTTTGAACCTCAATGAATATCTCTTCACGGGTACGTTTGTCTAACCATGACTGAAAAATATCTTCTAATGCTTTTCTGTTGAAGCTTCTCTTATCGGGGTCGTTGAACCGAGAATCATACATAAGGTCTTCTCGACCAATCATCCTTGCTATATTTGGCCACATTCTGGGGCCGAGTGGCAGGAAACTCACATGTCCGTCTCGGCACCTGAATGTACCCACCGCGTAAGGTTCTCTAGCTCCTGCTGCCGACACCCGGGGTTGCGTTCGGGGGTCAAGCTCCCCGGAATATATGAACGGAGCCCTTCTACCAATCTGGTGGGGATGGCCTGCCATACATTCCTGTATCGAGATATCTATCCAGTCTCCGACGTTGGTTTTAAGTCTTCTGAATATGGCGGAAGTTGTAGCTGCGGCAGCAGAGTTGCCAGCATAATACTGGGCAACTTCTGCACCGTATCGAAGAGGATACCTCTCTGGTAAACCCTCTCTATGCATAGCCCCGGACATTGCAAATACAGTGAGCTCTGTGTATTTGAATTCTTTATAAGGACCAGTTTGGCCGAAAGGGGTAATGGAAGTCATTATGAGGCCAGGATTGTGCTTTGCAATGCCCTCGTATGAAAAACCCATGGAAGCTAATTTTCCTGGAATGAACGTCTCGACTAGAATGTCTGCCTTTTGTAACAGGATGCCAAGTATCTCTTTACCTTCCGCTGTGTCTAAGTTCAGAGTGAGGCTTTTCTTTCCGACGTTGAGATGAAGGAAAAGCGGGCTGTCACTTTCATCGGTTTCATCTTCAGTGTGGTCTAATTTCCTTAATGGATCTCCTTCCAGGGGCTCAATTTTGACAACCTCGCTGCCATACAAGCCAAGTGTTTTTGCGCAGAAAGAACCCGCAAGACGATCAGACAAGTCGATGACCAGATATCCATCTAGGGCTTCGTAAGGCACGGTTGGCATAACTCCAAGATTGAGAATTTGGCCATTGTCTATAGCATCCGCTCCTTCTGTCAATTTGGCCAAGACAAGGAAAAGAGCCATTAGGAGTTTAGAATTCGCGTCCGAAAGAACAACTTTATCCCATAGCAGCGAACTTTTCTCAGGTGTAGTATCACTTGAAGCATTTGACTCAATAGTAAGGGAGTTTTATCCAGGGGTAGCACGATGAAGCAGAAATTGGTAATGCTGGATTTTACTGAAAGGGACCTGGATTTTCTCATAGCTGCAGTTGTTTCAGACTCTTATGACACAGCAACCGTACGGGACGCAATTCGTCATGATCCTGCCTATCGAAAAGCAATAGTCTCTGACGAGAGAGTATTTTCCCAAGTTGCCAATGACGATGGATCTTTCCTCAAAATCTCGCCAGCACTATATTTTGAGGTATTGCTCCGAAGAGCCCAACGGGACCTTGAGTCAACCTCGTACACCATAGAAAGATCAGGTAAAGAAAGCATCCCGGTTTTTGACTCTGTTGAGGTTGCAGATTTTCTGGATAGTCCATACGTACTTGAATACCTTGCCCATATGCTGGCGTCATTTACGAGAATCCAAAGCTATGTGATTCCAGTGCGTATAAGGAAAGGGATTCACCGCCGAATAAGATATAACGATATGGATATTGATAGCCTGATCCAATTCGCCTCTAAGGCTGAAGAGCCAGAACGATTCTCCTTTTACAAGAGAATAGGCGATGTTTGTCTTTTTGTGACCGGGCTATTCAGGGACCACACGTATTCTGAAGCGGAAAAAACCTCGGTGATGAGGGATCCTGTTTATCGAGTTCGTCAATCTTCATCTCCGGCTTGGTCCCGCAGGATAAAGAGAAGTGTAGAAGAATACGAAGCTGAGGGTAAACGATTTTATAAGCTAGCTGAGTTGCATCCGACCGCTTCAATGCTGGAGTTATCTGATGTTTTTAATGTGTTGCGCGAGCAATTTACAGCTGCAAGGAAACCTTTGGCGTTCCTGTCAACTCATTACCTGCACTCAAGGCAGAACAACCTGTTCGGGATTACTTCTTAAGATAGGTCACAATTCGGTTAACTTTTAGAGTTATTTACCGGCTCACTTTAAGTATTATCACACTATCAGATTCAAACACTCTCGATAATTTACCGTTTAATCCTTGAGTTAACTTCTCAAGGCTGTCATTGGGGTAGTAAAGCCGTTCTAGTTCGCCTATATACACGTATTCAACTTCATATTTGTCAATTAACTCAGCTGCTGCAGACGGTAAACTGTATATGGTATTCACGTCCTCCTGGCGACTACTTACCAGATGTTTCATTCCCCATCTCTGCTGTTCCTGATGCCACTTCCACCCGACTACAGTAGGAAGTCCTGTGTGTGCAGATACACGGCCACCCCACCTGTAGGTTGGCGTTACGCCTTCGACAATTACCGGGGACCCTTTAACGTTTTCTCGCAACCATTCGATCCCTTCGAAATCACTTCCTAGATCAATTGCACCTTTAATATCTGAATAGGTAGTCCCTTCTAGGTATGCATACCCGTTTAGTGTCAGTGGCGTGACATTACCGTTGAAACGGTCTCGCAGACGATCCCTGGTGCCCATCACAGGATAAATAAGCCCGGCAAGAACCAGGACTGAGGCTATCCCTATCCATGGGAATTTGATAAGGCTTGAGGTATTTCTGATTGTTAGGATGATCCGGTAGAGAAAGTAAACAGAAGCTAGAGCAAGGAGCACCCATGCCTGAGTATAAAATTTAAACACGCTATTCATGCGATCTATATCACCTTCAATACGCCAGATTTCGAGGAAGGCTATTATGCTCAGACCGCCTGCAGCCATGAGTGAAGCGAAAAGTAAGACCGGTTGTTCGTTCATTTCTTGACGACGCTTTCTGAGCGCTGCTGCAATAACCAGGATCATGAGGAAAATAGAAACCGGTAACGCTCCTCCTAAAGAACCTCTGAGTAATGCAGTAACTATGTATCCTAGAGCGAGCAATAGTATTAGGCTTAGGCAGATTTCTGTAGACGATAGTACCCTTGGATTCAACGTAGCTCGCCCGAGCCTTCTAATCCCTGAAAGTAACGTGCTAAATTTAGCTCTCAAAAGATATATCGAACCAGAGGCGATTAGAAATAGAAATAATCCATTTATCGAAACCAGTTGATTGAATGTTGTCATGTTTGTTGTTGGTTCTAGCCCACTGAAATAAGTTACCGTACTCAAGTGGTAGGGAATAAAGGCAATAAAGGCAACCGTGAGAACAAGCATAGATTTCACACAGGTCTTGTAGATTACTGTTAAGCTGATTCCACCATGCCGTACGAATTGGCCAATACCGACACTTCCAACTGAAATAAAAACGTACACGGGCAGGTCCCAGGTATTTATGACCCTAAGGGAGCCTAGACATAGCCCTAATAACAACAATCTGACAGTATCTTCCACCTTTCCCGGAATCCTGCCGCGGCTTGAGAAGATGATTGACATCGATGTTCCTATTACGAGCAAGGTGAACGGCAGGGCAATAAGATGAGCGTGCAGGTCAGCGAAAAGGAAAGTGAAAAACGGGAATTCTGTGATCTCGTGACCTGGAGGGTCTGGTGGCATCATCCGACTACTTCGCCAGTAGTCAAATTCCCCGCCAGATATCCCGTTAAATATCTTGTCGCCTAGTATCCCAAAACTTTGAAAAACCCCATCTAGGTTTCCTATTACACAAACGAAAATAAGACCAGACATACCTGCAGCTAAAGGAAATATTTTGGTTTGAGAACCCAAATTAAGGCCTGATTTTCCTACTAAGTTTGAGCCGATTGTGAAGGCAGCACCGGCTGTGAAAGCGAATAATGTTGGAATTGCAAGGTTGTAAGCCACTTCAGTCGTTATCCCAGACATATGGATAAGCGACGCCATGATGAACTGCCCCCAGTAGTAGTAGTTCATATATCCGCCTGAAAACCATGGATCGTAGGGCGGCATATAAGTGGATCGTAAGACAGCGTTCAGGTATGCCATGTCCATGGGCTTTTCTCCACCCCTATAGGGATGCCATAGATCAGGGTTCGCCATCCGGATTAGAAGAAATGAGAAGAATGCCAAGAGAAAGACACATTCAAGTATCACGAGACGTTTCCATCGAATCCGCAAGAAACCGAGGATTTCGTCTCTTTTGAAATACAGCACTGATGAGGATATGAGCATAAGTGCACTCAGACTGACCCACATCGTTGTAGCCTCAAATTTCATCAACTGCATACTGGAGAGAAGCCAGGCAAGAAAGCATGTCAACAAAATTCCCAGTATTTTTGCAAGTAGATATCCCCTTGCGAGTAGTCCCCTGAATACAAAGAAAGATAGGGGGAGAGCACAGAGTGAAATCAACTCGATAATAGCGAGCCAGGTGGCGACAGGAAATCGGGAAGATATGGAGTCCTTGCTGATTATCCCCGACCAAGTTCCTCCGCTTCGTTGAGACCGGAGTAACTTTTCATCCAGCATTAAATCTTTCGGTGGGGATCTGGGGTTGAGTTTATTTAATGCTGGAAGGCTTATCGCTACAGATTCAATTTCTGTTCTGATTTCCGTCGCAGACAGGCGTTTTCTATTTTCGAATATCATCACTTTAGGATGATCGTAAACAGAGAAACTTTCGTCAGCGAATCCAATTTGTATGCCCGCTTTGTCATGTGGCGGCATTAATCTATTGGTCGGGTCTGGGACAATTGGTCGATCAAAAGTGTCCTCAATAAGATTTATTCCGAAGAGATTTAGATATGACGTCTCTATTAACACAGGTTCGTAGCCCAACTTTCCAGTAAAAAGAGCCCTGTAATAACCTTTCATGACCGGGTATCTGTCTTCGATTCTTGTGACGGTCCCGTAAAGCCTGTTACTGAAGAAAACGAGGTAGTCACCTCTCTGGAGTGAATCTGAAATGTGAGTCAGTTTGACGTAGGTGTCATCTTCATAAATAGGTAGTTCCTCGTATCGAAAATTTCGGAGATTAGGCAGGCTCTCTTCCCAATGCTCCTTGATGATCAAGGAGCCGCTTTTTCCATGTTCAGCTAGCCATTCAGATGCTTTTACGGCAGTATGTTTCTCACCATATATTCCCATCATGGAAAGTCCATACCATACCGTTACAATCACAGTGAGGAGTATCAGGCATGCTGACGAGATCTGGCTGTATCTGGGAGTCCTATTAAAACAATGGATGACAAATGCTGATCCCAACAATGTGATGACCGGTATAGCAGGTAGCAAATAACGAAGGAACTTCACTTCGAAACTGCCTGTGACCAGCAAGTAAGGTAGAACCCATGAGAGCAGGAGTATAAAGATGGAGGTTCCTTTACCCCGAAATGGCGAAAACAAGATTAGAGAAAAAAAGCAAATTAGTGAAGACACCACAATTGCAGGAGCACTGTTGTTCCACAGTAGGATCGAGGCCGGGATAATTGCGCAGCAAAGAATCGACAGGATCGCGTGCACTAATTTAAGGCCCTTGGAAGCCGCCCAAAACAGACCCACGATAGAAATGATAGTGAGCGGCCATCCCAGCCCCCACTTACCCATTTGGATAAATTGGTAAACATATGGCGTAGTACCAATATACTGTCTTGTGTAGGGGTAGTCTCTGATCCTACGAACCATCTCAGATTGCTCGGTGACATCACCTATGAACCTGTTCCAGTCCAATAAAGCATAGGGCTGAGCCAGAACGAATATTAATAAACCAGCTACTATGCCCCAGGCGCCTGAAATTAAGGCCTTTTTAACCTTCCAGTACTGGATATCCTCCAAGGTTTGATCCCGCGCAGCGTAGATCAAATGGGCCATTACGAACGCACCAGCTATCGGCAAGAGACTAACTTTTGTTGCTAAACCAAGACCTATAAGTGCACCAGCCAATAAGGAGTGACTGATTTTCCCGCTAAAGGTAAGGCGATAAAGAACTAACAACGACCAAGTGGTGAAAAATACAGTCAACGTGTCGAAAGCGAAGAAATGAGCCAGTTGAATATGGATAACTGAGAACGAAATCAGAAGTGCTGCGAGAATCCCTACTCTTCTGCTAAAAGCAGACTTACCGAGCATAGCTATTCCAATGATAGTTCCGAGATCGGCGAGGACAGATATAGACCTTGCCAATGTACGTAGATCGGTTACATCTGTTCCGGTCACCCTTTCTAATATGTTCTCACTAATTTCTAGAACATATAAAGGAAAACTGCCGTAAGGAAACCATCTTGGATTCCAGGTACTTTCGTCTGCGTTAAATAAAGTGCCTAACTTCGATAGTGGGGGCATCTCTATTTCCCGACTCTTCATGAGAATCGCTCTTTCATCAGGATGTGGCGTGTAAGGAAATCCCTCATCCCAATGAAGTCCACTGAATCGGAAAAACGCAGCAATCAATACGATTACAATTAATGCGGACCAGAAGGTTTCATTCTTCCGGTTAGACGGGTATTTTAGCAATTGAAGGGTGTTCATCCCGATATCCGAATATTTTTCGATTATAGACCTTGATTTGAGTATCCTTTCTTGACGGTTTCTAAGCAAGGGTTAGAATCGCCTGCGAAAAGATTTAAATATGCGGGTTTCCAGATAAGGAGAAAACAATGGCGGTCAATTCTGAGTACAAGTGTCGGGTAGCTAAGCCCTCAGATTTTGACGAGTTCTGGGCCGGAGTGTTGTTTGAAGTAGGGAAAATCGATCTTGTACCTGATTGTGTAGAAGATGACCTGAGGTCCACTGCGGAAATATCTGTATATCAGGTTTATTACAATAGTCTTAATAATGTCAGGGTTTCTGGATGGTACGCGATACCGCGCCATAACGACGGCGATCTTCCGTCTATTCTCTTAGTTCCTGGTTACCAAAGCGACCCGTCTATTCCCAAGGATTGGGCTTCTAAAGGTTACGCGTGTCTCTCGATCAATCCCAGGGGGAAAGTGCGCAGCCGATTGCAATTCGATCCTGGATACCCAGGGCTTCTCACATACGGGATAATCGATAAAAACACCTATTCTTATCGTGGATTCTATGTAGACGCATGGAGAGCAATCGATTTTCTTTTGAGTAGACCCGAAATTGATAATCAAAGTATTGGTGTTACAGGTAGCAGCCAGGGCGGGGGATTGACGATAACTACTTCTGCAATGAGGAGCGAGGTTCGGGCAGCAGCGGCTGGAGCTCCTTATCTCTGTGGCTACATGGATGCTATAGAGCTTACCGACACTTACCCGTATCACGAAATCAACGATTATTTAAGGGCGAATCCAGAGAGTAGAGAGGATGTCGAAAATACTCTGGCCTATTTCGACGGCATATCGTTTGCTGACAAGATAAAGTGTCCAATCATCATTAATATAGGACTTCAGGATAATGTCTGTCCGCCCGAAACCGGCTACGCTTTGTTTTCTTCTATAGGCAGCAAGCAAAAGAAGTTGTTTGAATATGATGGTCACGGGCATGAAGCCGGACGGTATATTCACACTTCAATAGTCGACGATTTTTTTGCCGAGCACCTCAAAGGAGATTGCTGACCGTGAACACTATACGTCCTTCAGACTTTGGTAGTTTCTGGTATGAATTAGGGAAAGATCTGGCAGACATTCCGGCTTCGCCTGAAATAGAAGGGATACCGATGCGGTCAACGGATTTTGCAGATCTTTACGGGGTAAGAATTACAAGTATCGGACCGTACAGGCTATACGGGTTTCTCAGTATACCCAAATCAGATGGTCCGGTACCGGCAATCTATTACACACCTAAGAACGCCAGCGTTCTGGAGATTATTCCTCAGGGGACTTCAAATGCAATAAGGGGCCGTTACGTCACTTTTTCTCTAGCTTGCCGGGGAATGAGAAACTCGGATAAGCCATACGCAGCAATGTATCCTGGGCAGCTGACCGACGGGATTCATGATCCAGAGTCTTACGTTTACAGAGGGATCGTAGCTGACACGATGAGAGGGCTCGATTTCCTAATGTCCCGACCGGAAGTTGACAGGAATGCTGTGGTTGCATGGGGTAACGATAATGCGCTTTTGGCAGCAGCGCTCCATGATTCTGTGACCCATGTTGTTACGACGCCAGCTTATCTTCTGAATACAATCGAAATGGCTGAAAGAACTTCAACATATCCGCTTGAAGAATTTAACGATTACATTCGCCGTTTCCCGGAACAAAGAGACCAGGTAGAGAACATTCTCAATTACTACAACCTTAAATGGCATGCCCAGTCAATAACCGCTACAACTCTTGTGATGGCCGATCACGAAAGCGGACTCTACTCCCCGCAAAGCCTATCTTCACTTGTTGAAGGGATAGCGGGCGAAGCAACTGTTCATGAGTCGGAAAGGTCCAGCTTTCGAGACGGACTGTTTGCTGAAAAATGGATCACAGAAAATCTGATTGGAGAAGATGCCGACCCAATAGTGCCAGCTCACTGGCAGGAATGAATATAGATTTTATGCCAAGGGCGAGGTTCTATGGAAAGCGTTGACGGAAATATCTCCTGTGGGATAGCCATTCCGCAGGTTTTTACAGAAGATCCTATCGATCTAGACCTGATAAGAGAGTTTGCCAGCCGAGCAGAGGATCTCGGCTACGACAGCCTCTGGGTGCAGGAAAGGATTATTGGAACTGCAGACTCGCTTGAGCCTTTAAATCTCTTAAGCTATTTAGCAGCCTCCACCAAGAGTATTCGACTGGGTACAGCAGTGATAATCGCCACTACGAGGAATCCATTTCTTCTGGCGAAGGAACTTTGCACAATTGACAACCTTTCGAAAGGCAGGTTGACGCTGGGCCTGGCTCTTGGAGGTCGGATTGCGACGTATCCGTTGCTGGGAGCTCCCCGGGAGAAGAGAGTGAGACATTTCATTGAGTTTTTGAGTGTTATCAAGGCCCTTTGGACTTCAGGAAATGCCTCACATCATGGCGAGTTCTGGGACTTCGATAGTATAAAGATGAGACCCCTGCCGGTACAGGAGACCGGCCCTCCTGTTTGGTTCGGAGGCAGGCACACAGCTGCCCTGAAAAGGGCGGCAACAATGGGAGATGGATGGATGGGCGCCGGTTCTACATCCACGGGTGAGTTTAGAGAGCATGTGGAAATCATCCGTTCTGAATTAAACCGGATTGGAAGGCCTGAGTCTGGATTTACGATATCAAAACGGGTATATGTGGCCATAGATGATGATGAAGTAAGAGCGAAGGCCCGATTGACTCGCTGGTTTGGAGCACACTATGGTAATACCGACCTGGCTGCACATGTTTCTGTCTGGGGCAGTGTTGCAAGATGCATTGAGGGTATCCAACAGGTTGTCAATTCTGGGGCAGAGATGCTGATGTTTAATCCAGTTTTCGACCATATGGACCATCTAGAGAAACTACACTACCAAGTTATTCCTGAGTTGTCTTATACACTCAGGTGATACGTGCCTGTGTGGCTGTTCCATTGTGGTATACTCCGGCCAATTTCCCCCTAGATTCAGTGCGATTTTTTGATTGTTGTGAAAATCAGTGATAGGAGACTTCTGATGCCGTCCAATGGTTTTAGTAAACCAGAAATTTTAGTATCTTCTCAGTGGCTGGAAGAACATATAGGTGATTCTGATATTAGGATCGTCGATTGCGATCCTTTTGATTCTTATACGAGGGCTCACATCGAGGGTGCGGTGGGGATCAAAGTGCATCACTATATAAAACACCCAGATTATGCAAAAGACCCTAAATCCTACCCCTTGGTTGCAGAACCTGATGTGGTGAAAGAACTATTTGAGGATATGGGAATCGGTGACGATACCACAGTAGTGGCTTATGACAGCAGTGGAAGTTTGTGGGCTTCTCGGTTTTGGTGGGTTTTAAACTACTATGGACACAATAATTCCAGAGTACTCGATGGAGGATGGAAAAAGTGGTTTGATGAGGGGAGGCCTGTTTCTATAGATCGCCCGGTGAAAAAAGAAGTGACTTTCACACCGAAGTCGGAACCCGGCCTAGTTTGTCTCATTGACGACGCTATGTCAGCGATTGGAAATGATGAGACGCTCTTCTTGGATGTACGGTCTGATGGGGAATGGTCGGGAACTGTCGATAGGGGAAACAGCAGATCTGGAAGGATTCCCGACGCGGTTCATCTTGAATGGCTTAATTTCGTCAAGAATGACAAACATCATACTTTTAAGTCTCCTCAAGAGTTGCGAGACATTCTGGAGGCTGCAGGAGTGACCCCTGAAAAAGAGATAGTGACGTATTGACAGGGAGGCATCCGTGCGGCGCACGGAGTGTTTGTTCTCACCCTGCTTGGTTATGAGAAAGTGCGAAACTATGACGGCTCTATGGGAGAGTGGGCGAACCGTGAAGATACCCCGTTAGTGAAATAGAATTAGTGGAAGAAACCAATGGGCAGATCTATTCATCATCCTGTAGGGCTGATTCACAACTCGTCCTCTGCTTATAGTGGCTATACATTGCTGACCAACAACGGCGGCAATCACGCTACCCTACTTGATATGGAAGGCAGAGTAGTACACAGGTGGAATTCTGAAGAGGGGATAGTCTATGCATACCTACTTCCCTCTGGGAATCTCTTATGCAGGACAAAGCCTTCTACCGATGTGGAATTAGTCCAGAATCTTGGGGGATCTTCGGCTGCTCTTTTAGAAATTAACTGGGACAGTGACGTGATCTGGCGGTACGATGACCCAATGCTTCACCACGACTTTGTACGATTATCGAATGGGAATACACTAGCGTTATTGTTTGACCCACTGGACGAAGAGACTACGAAAAAGGTTCAAGGCGGATATGTATCTGAAGAGGATCCGACTACCATTCTTGGTGATCTAATAAGAGAAATTTCGCCGGATGGAGATACCGCCAATGAATGGAATATTTCTGAAAGCCTCTCTTACGAAGAAGACGTTATTTGCCCTTTAGAGCACAGGCGGGAGTGGACGCACGCGAACTGCATAAACCTGACACCCGACGGTGATTTCTTGGTCAGCTTTAGGAACACAAGTACCATAGGAATTATAGGAAAGGAATCGGGCCAATTCCTATGGAAGTGGGGTCCTGGAGAGGTTTGGCATCAGCACCATCCTACGTTCTTAGATAATGGAAATATCTTGCTCTTCGATAATGGTAGTCATTCAAAAGGAGCGGACAGGTCTCGAGTAATTGAAGTGGATCCAGAGAATGGAGAGGTGAAGTGGGAATATACAGAAACACCTCCTATGGCTTTCTATAGCTTTCACATAAGCAGTGCAGAACGTTTAGCCAATGGGAATACGCTCATATGCGAGGGAGCTTTCGGTAGGATTTTTGAAGTCACCGAGAAGGGAGATGTAGTCTGGGAATATGTGAATCCATTTCAAACTCCTGATTTACGCACCGGCGCTCCAAGTAATATGGTGTTTCGTGCCCACAAATATGGGTCCCACGACCCCGCTATTTTGGGTCGAGACCTGAACCCTGACAAATACGCGAATTTAAATAAGATGTACTCAGGGGTGAGGCCTGGTGGCTCGGGATTAATAGTCGCCTGAAGAGAACGCACAGGAACAAGAAACCAACAGAAGGAGAGATAGTGTGAACCTATTATTATTGAGTGGTGGCAGTCATCCTTATGAAGAGTCGACTCCGGTGCTAAAAGGTTTCTTGGAGTCAGCAGGTCATGAGGTTACCATCCGGGAAGATGCAGATGCCTTGACTGATGGTACTGTCGAATCGGCTGATGCACTGGTGTTTAATACCTTGAGAGCGGGTGAAATGGCACTGGACGAATCTCAGCAAGAAGCCCTGAAGGACTACATCGGCTCTGGAAATGGCTTTGTTTGTATACATATTTCGGGATGCGTGCCTGACACTTGGCATGGATACGGGGACATCACTGGCGGCGGATGGGTTATGGGTCAAAGTTTTCACCCTCCTTACGGAAAGTTCAAGGTGGATGTGAAAAACAGCGATCACGCCTGCGCAGAAGGGATTTCAGACTTCACGACAGATGACGAACTGTATATGAATATTGATTACAGAGGAAGTAATAATGACGTGTTTCTGTCAGCAGACTTCGAGAGTGGCACATACCACAAGAATAGCGTGAGAAATGAGGAAATTTATATGCCTGGAGGTACTTTTCCGCTCGCATGGACGAGGTCTTATGGTTCAGGAAAAGTCTTCGTAACGCTTCTTGGTCATGATGGTTTGAGCCATCAGAACCAGGATTTTCAAAAGCTGGTTTTAAATGGCGTCGACTGGGTAACGGCTTAAATCACGCTCAGGATGAATCAGAACGGGCGGACATACCGCTCAAAACTGATTCCGCCCATGTAGTGAGATTTCCATCCAAGTCTTCGCCACAATGTGGACATTCGTAATCCCCCGTGCTCCAGCGCATTCCACATCCCGGGCAGGATGGAATCTGGTCAAGACTGTTAATTAAGAATTGAACGCGCTCTTGGTCATTCATTTACTTTGCCTGAATAGTTTTTAGAATTTGATACACTCTGTCCCTTCCAGGTATTGTTCCTAGCGCTCCTCGGCCAGTAATCGTAATACCCGCTGAGATATTGCCCACTAAGGCGGACTCTCTCAAGGTGAGGCCCTCGATTAAGCCGTGGATGAATCCTCCCTTGAATGCATCCCCCGCACCAGTAGTATCTACTACGATACCGGCAGGTTCGGGATCGAGTCGTATAGTCTCCCCTCTGCCACTTACAATTGCTCCCTCTTCCCCCATTGTTACCGCAGTTATATCAACACTTCTGTATTCGGCTTCACGTATAACATCTTCTGGGTCTTCAGTACCAAATAAGGGTACAGAATCGGCTGGAGAGCTGGGCAGAAATATATCAACGAAAGGCATCAGCTCTTCCATAGCCTCTCGAGCTTCGTCAGGGTTCCAAAGCTGATGCCTGTAGTTGGGGTCGTATGACACCGTGACTCCGTTTCTGCTAGCGATCTCCGCAGCCCGGAGTACCGTGCCTCTAGAAGAAGGAGATATAGCTTGCGCTATACCACTGCAATGCATGACCTTCGCTTTTGATATGTAATGCTCGTTAAGGTCGCTAGGGGATATCGTGGAAGGAGCGCTGCCCTTGCGGTAGTAAACAAACTCCCTTTCGCCATTCGGCGTTACCGCGACAAAATGGGCTGCGTTGAATCCTCCCGAACCTGACGTAATGACTTGAGACGTATCAACTCCCTCTGCAAGAAAAGAATTTTTGAGGTAGCTTTTAAACGGATCGTTTCCAAGTTTTGTTATATAACCGGTTGAGGTCCCTAGCCTGTTCGCGGCTACTAGAATATTGAAACTATCACCTGCGAAAGACCTTGTGAAAGTACTTGCCGTCTCAAGAGGATCTTCAGAGAAGAGCTCTATCATGCATTCGCCGATGCTGATCATCTCTGGCATTGCCTAGATATGCTCCCTTATTGCTTGAGGCGCGCAGGCATTCATCACATCAAGGGTTCCTTCAACTGTGCCAGGTCTTGAGGAAACAACTCTCACGATCGCGTTGTCTAATCCTTTTGAAAGCCTGGCAAATTCGGCGGCGGCTCCCTCCGGTTTTCCGAAATAGGCGACTGCCCGCAATATGTTCTCTGGGAAAGCCTCAGCTATATCGTCGTTGCTGGCGCCGGTTTTTCTCATTTCGTCAAGTCTCCCCAGCTCCGAGGTAAAACCCATTCGCTCGAAATGAGCGCGGTATCCAAATCTCCGCTGCGTTTCAGTAGGAACAACCGGTCCCAATGCATAATTCATCGTCGCCTTAGCGAGAGCTATACGAGCTCGGTCCTCATCTGCATCCACGCAAACCCTAATGTATTCAGATACCTTTACTTCTGATGGGTCACGACCTACTTGTGTCGCACCTTCCGTTATTCTCTCTCGGCTCCAAGCAATTTGTTCTGGGGCGCACCAATTCAGCGCGGCACCGTCCGATAGCTCACCTGCAAGTTGCAGCATCTTAGGTCCGAGGGCACCAAGATAAACGGGGGTTTGAGGGGCGGGCCTGATTCCTAATCTTATTCCCCTTAAGGTAGCCACTTCGCCTTGATAATCCACATTTTCGCCTTTGAGGAGGCCCTTTATGATAACCAGGTATTCTCGCATCAAGGTCAAGGCGGACATCGGTTGGAGTTTCATCACCCTCCTTCCTGTAGGCAAGTGTGCCTGTCCTGAACCAATTCCCATGATGAATCGTCCACCGGTCATCTGACTTACCGTTCCCCCAGCCATTGCAAATGCTGCCGGGCTTCTCCATATTACGGGTGAAACTGCGATGCCTGTTTCAAGTCCTCCCTCTACTACCTCTTTGCTTGCTGCCCACCTCATTAGACACATTTGGTATGAATCCTGCCCAGTACCTTCAGGTGTCCATATGCTTTGATATCCAAGCCGGGCTGCCTCACGTGAAAGTTCAAATTGCTGTTCCAGTGTCAAGCCCAGGGTAGGGTCAAGTCCAACGCCGATATCCATATTTTTATCTCCTGCAAGGGTCCCTTTTTGCTTTTGTTTTGTTACCTTTATGGTTGAAAAATTTAAAGATGGCTTTGTGACTAACATTCTCCTTATCTGAAATTGTTATCGCGACAGGATACAAGCATTTTGTAAAGTTTTAGATCAGGCCAGTAAAAAAAATATTTGATGCTAGGAGCATTCCTACTGAGATTACGAAAATCCCGAAATTGATCCTATCGGCCAATTTTAGCAATATTCTAATGGTCACTAGCCCCGTTATAAAGGACATTCCTACCGCTACGAGATGTTCTGGCGAAAGTATGATACCGGTAGAAAAAACAGTGTATAGACCAGCTCCCATCCCAGCAGGTATGCTCAATAGAAAGCTCAGTGTTAGAGCGTCTCTTCTATCCATCCCTCTCGCCAAGAGGACGGAAACTGTTAAGCCAGATCTACTTAATCCAGGTAATACGGAAAACCCCTGTGCAGTGCCAGTGAGCATCGCATCGATCGTTCCAGAGTCGTTTCTTTTACGTTTTCCGCTTCGTTTACTGCGAAGCAAGATCACCCCTGTGACGATCATGAATATCCCAATTAGCGCGGTAAAAGTTTGGGTGCCGTTTATTGTAGGATCTGATTGAAAGATTTCACCTGCAAACAACAGCAAGGGAAGCCCTATTAGCGCACTAACAGCGGTTCCTAAGAATAAGAATCCTATCTCTCCTTTGAGGCACGAAGGGTTACTCATAAATCCCTTCGTCAAGTTTAGTATTTCCACCTTGAATGAAAGGAGTGCGGCCAGGGCTGTTCCCAAGTGAAGCCACAGCGAAATTCCTATGGCATCTTCTAAACTCTTATCTAGTAAAAAGGTTGCAGAAGCAGTAACCAAACCTTCTGAGCTTACGGGGAGCCATTCAGTGATCCCTTGAATTAGTCCGAGCAGGATGGATTCAAGCATCTACCTGTTACTTGTGGATCGCTGCAGCCTTTCCATTTCTGTGGCAAACCAGATTGCCATAGATCCGCCCCTGTCGTCGTACCCGTATTCGGCCGCTCTGTAAATATAGTCCTCACGGCTTTCCTGGAAGCCAGTTCCAGTACAAACATCAACCAGGTCACCTTGGTTTGAAATCCTTCTGTTGACCCCTTCCCAGGCTTTTTCAAGAACTGAGACGAATCTTTGATCCAACCATCCCTTCCGTAGTCCTCTTGCCATAGAATAGCCAATCATGCATGTGGCAGACATTTCCTGATAGGTTCCTGGAAAGTCGAGTAGTTGAGTCCACATACCGGAAGGTTGTTGCAACCTAGAGAGACCATCCAGGTGGTGCGAGTGCATCGCAATAAGTTGATCCCTTGAGGAATGTTGTTCGGGCATGTACGTGAGACCTTCAGCGAATGCCAGGGCCGCAAACCCATTGCCTCTACCCCAGAAATATGGGGCCGATCTGCAATGCCAAAAGAGGCCGTCGTTCTGCTGGATACTGGCCTCCAACAGGAAGTTGCTATATGTATTCAAGTATTGCTCGTCTCCGGTGATCTTGTAGGCGCGCCCACACATCGCCGAAATGAAAAACATATCTTCACAGCCAAAGTCTGGATGGCAAGGGTACGGCGCAGTTCCATTCTTGAATCGACCGTAGGTGTTAGCAGTTTTCAACAGTAGCCGCTTCCATTTTTCACCACCTGTCGACTCGAGGAGCTCTTCTGCCCAGCACATGGCTGCTAAGTTGGGTCCCGTCCTATCGTTGCCAGCGAAACCAGCTTCCGTAGTAAGAAATTCTACTAGTTTGACTATGCTGTCCGCAGGGTCAGGGTAGGCTGTATCTAGTTTACTAAGCCTCATCCGACCGCTAATTGCTACTCCCTGAACGTAGTTAACTGGTTCGTCAAGTTTGTAACCGTAAATCGCGCCAAGTTTACGGGCCGTATCTAGAGGAGATCTTGCTGATCGCCTGTCAAGTTCACATCGAGCGCCCGATAGTGTCGGAGAACCAGACCGGATCTTATCAATGACCGCTTCCACTTCCTTACCAACTGTCTCGGCTGGACATGTGATCCTTATTCCGGGAATTGATCCCGGGGTCTGCCCTTCACCGCTCGCCAGGGCGGATAACAAGGATCCATCGTTAGAGCCTCCTGTGTAGCATTCTATCGATCTGGAAGAACCTGGATTCAATTCCAGAACAATGTCTGGTGCCTCCATCGTAATCCACCGCCACAGATATCTAGACTCCGGACATGTTTTGTCAAAAAAGTACCCGTCGTTAACAGGGTAGGAGGATTCAGATAGACTGACGTTGGTCCCGCTTAGATCAGCAGCAATAAAAGATATTTCTTCAGGGGCTTTAAGAAATACGTTTAAAGCTTCCTTGTGTGCCTCTCGTGAGTTGATTTTGCGGGAGAGACCGCTGATTAGAGCGATTCTATAAATACTGTCAGTGGTCTGAAAATCGCCACAAACTATGCCATTTAGAGTTTCCTCTTTTGACGTTAAACCGAAAGGATAGCTGGTGAATGTTCTGTCTGACATGTTAGTTCCTGAGCAGACTTATACTTATTTGGCTTTTCTCTCTGCGGATAGGATTATGTTCGCCGCGAGATATCCTGCACCGAACCCATTGTCAATATTCACAACGGCAATACCCGGCGCACAGCTGTTTAGCATAGCTAACAATGCAGCAACCCCCCCCAGGCTTGCTCCATATCCAACACTTGTTGGAACAGCTATGATCGGAACGTCCACCAGTCCTCCAATCACTGACGGAAGGGCGCCCTCCATCCCAGCCACCGCCACAATAGCACGTGCCTCATTTAGATTGTCTAGCTTGTCGAATAGCCTGTGAATCCCTGCTACGCCAACGTCAAAAATACGTTCCGTAACACACCCCATCATTTCTGCCGTCAGCGCTGCCTCGATTGCAACCGGGAGATCGGATGTCCCAGCACAGGCGATGAGAACGCCTGGCACCCTGGACTCGTTTTTCGGCTTTCCTGCGGTAATAATTCGAGCTGATTGTTCATATTCTGCTTCTGGCAACTGCTTTTTTACGGCGGCGAATGCATCTTCACTTGCTCGCGTGACAATGAGCCTGCCCGAACGGGACATGATAGCGGAGGAAATATCGGCTATCTGTTGTGGTGTTTTCCCCTGTCCGAAGACTACTTCCGGAAAGCCTTGCCGTATAGAACGATGGTGATCAACTTGAGCAAAGCCTAGATCCTCGAAAGGTAGACCCCTTAGCTCAGCCACTCCCGAGTCAACATCGGTTCGGCCACTTTGTATATTTTCCAGAAGTTCTCGTATGCGCTGCTCGTCTATTTCTAAAGCTCCTTTATAAGGATTAATCCAAATCTAAATATTGGGGATTCCCTTTCTAGACGCGGACAAACTTGGAAACTCTCTCACCGGTTCCTATCTCAGTTACGTATATTGATCCTTCAGAATCCACTGTTATGCCATGGCCCCCAATTATGGTACCTCTTCCGGGTTCATCATCAATCTTCCATCTGGAAACGACTTCTCCTGTGAGGGTCCATATACTGACGCCGCCATGCTCCCCCTGTTCTACACAGTAGACTAAGTCTTCATGAACCCACACGTCGCCCGGCTTAGATATGTCTGTCCACTCCTCAACAAAACTACCATCATCTTCGAAAATCTGAATCCTATCGTTTTCCCTGTCGCATATAATGATTCTGCTGTCCTTGTCTACCCAGATATTGTGAAGAAGAGCGAATTCTCCCGGACCAGTTCCTTGCTTTCCCCAGGAAAGGAGCAATTCTCCTTCAGGGCTGAACTTATGTACCCTGTGACCTCCGTATCCGTCTGACACGAATAGGTTCCCGTTTGGAGCTATAGCAAGTCCTGAGGGCATATTAAAAGGAATTCCCTGGAATGATGGAGATGGCGCCAGTTTCTCGCCTAGGGTTCTGAGCACCTGTCCTCCAGGGGTATATTCAGTCGCTATGTGAAAATCCCGGTCAACTAACCAGACATTATCGTTTGGGGCTATGTAGATACCATGTGGATTGGCGGAGAAAGTCCCTTCTCCCCACGAAGATATAAAATTGCCATCTGTATCCCAGATTGTTAGAGGATGTTCCCCTCTGCTAAAAATGTGGACTTCATCCTTGGAATTGACTGCACCATCAGAAGCTGCGCCAAAGGCCCAATATTTCGGCATTTCGGGCCATGAAGGCACTCTCTCATATCTGTAATCACCGCTTCCCACTATAGCCACGATTTATCCCTCCTCATGTGCATGAACTCTTCGTAGAGTCGACACCAGTTGGGTCTAAATTTCAGACATGCTGCCTTAATCTAATCTACGAGAGTCCGAATTGTATATGGAACTGAATTCACCCGCATAGAAGAAGCAGCAAAGTAACTCCCATTCCGTTTTTCTCGTGCCTAAGGTAGGGAACTTAAGTGAGAATTGAAATGTTGCAAGAAAACACTGATGCTTTACCTCTCACATGTCAGAATGTAATCTGGAAAGGATTTTTTCCAAGCATGCGGGGTGTGGCGCAGCGGTAGCGCGCCTGTTTTGGGAACAGGAGGTCGCCGGTTCGATCCCGGCCACCCCGAGGCATGGACTACTAATGAGAATGTATATTTTCACATGCGCTTTGCCATTACGATGTCCGTAAAGAGAATACTCAATTTAATTCTCATCGCTACATTTTTACTGACGTTCGATGGGGTTTTCCTTGGAAACGAGGTATCAGGGAGTGAAGGAGTTAATGAAGGTTCCTTCGATATCGCTGAACACATGCCTTTTGAGGTGCTCTTACTGGATAACTTTCATTCCAAACTCGATTCCCGACTGAATCTTATGCGGGTGTCTAGATTAAGGATGCCGGGAGTCCGCCAATCCCTTTTTACTCAAGATAAGGAATGGTTCCCGATTTCGGTGCGTGTCGCTGAAGGCCCCTATAAGCTTGGACTCCTTCTTCATATGTGGGGTGGAAGAGTCGGGTCTATAGGGAATGATTATCTGGAGGCCTTAGTCCCGATCGAGCTTTTAGTTCCTTTAGCTAATAGAAGTGAAGTCGTGAAAATTGAGGCGTTAACGTCCCCGGCATCGTTCGATGAGGGAAAAGCTTCAAGTGTTACTAGCAATGCTGTATCAATGATCCGTTCAGATATTTGGAATGATAGGGGATATTCGGGAAGAGCTGTAAAAATAGGGGTGATTGACGGAGGATTCAAAGAATTCTCCGATCACATGGGAATCGAGTTACCATCGTTAGTATATTCTCGTTGCTATTCGTCTATTGTAGATTGGACCGAGAATGATATCTCAGCTTGTGAAACCAATTCCGATCACGGCACTTCAGTCTCGGAATTAGTCATGGATGTGGCTCCTAAAGCCGCTTTGTACATAGCAAACCCACAAAGTCCCGCGACACTGAGGGACACTGTTGAGTGGATGGTGTCGGAGGGGGTTGTCGTGATAAACCATTCGATGGGGTGGCTATGGGACGGCCCCGGAGATGGTACTTCACAAAGAAGCGATAGCCCTCTTAATACGGTGAACTACGCGGTACAAAACGGAATCACTTGGATAAATGGGGTAGGAAACGAGAGAAAGTCAACATGGTTCGGTACTTTCACCGACTATGATAAGGATTCCGTACTAAATTTCGATGTCGATACAAATTCAAATTATGTTCAATTAGTGGAGGGCGAACCCTTTACTCTGCAATTACGGTGGAACGATTCATGGAAAAACCCGTTAACCAATTTGAACCTTTACTTGTATCCCTATGGGTCAACTATTGAACAATCTGTAGCCAAAAGTGTTGGTTTACAATCGGGTGCACAAGGGCAATTGCCTACAGAAATCCTTTCATACATGCCAGAACAGTCAGGACGTTATAGTTTCGCAGTTGTTAGGACCGCTGGTCCTATACCGGCATGGCTTCAATTACAAGCATACACAAGCCAAGTTTTTGCAATTTATACTTCTGGTTATTCAATCTCCAACCCGTCGGAAAGCAATAATACGGGAATGCTCGCAGTAGGAGCAGCGAGCGTAACTAACCCCTTCCTAATAAATCCAAATAGCTCAAGAGGGCCGACACCTGACGGGCGGACTAAACCAGACATAGTCGGTCCGGATGGTGTAGACACGGCCTCTCGATCCGTATGGAAGGGGACTAGTCAGGCGGCACCTCATGTTGCAGGCCTCGCAGCACTTGTTAGAGAACGCTTTCCGGATTTAACTCCGGCACAGGTTGTTGGTTACCTGAAATCGTTTGCAGACCCCCGTGACGAGGTTCCTAATAATACTTGGGGATATGGGTTCGCCAGACTTCCCTTTTTGCCTCCTGCTCCCCCCGTTGGTTTTGAAGCCACTATCGTTGATACTGGGATTTCACTTTCCTGGTCTGAGCCTTTTGCAGACGGAGGCATGCCCATAACTGGATATCTGGTGTCGGGGGCCCCAGGCATCCTTGCGACGACTACAAATGCATCCAGACTGGGGGTTGTCTTTCAAGGACTTTCAGAAGAGGTGAATTATGAGTTTGAAGTCCTAGCTGTGAACGGGGAAGGGAACAGCGAAACTGTTTCATTGAAAGTGGCTC
>ERZ651768.376-NODE-376-length-33845-cov-13.754116_pt1 | contig 33845 bp, 30 predicted proteins | sample MGYA00514754_ERZ651768 | MGnify/ENA metagenome assembly ERZ651768
TCAGACAGTGGTTCAGACATAGAATCCTGGGAATTCAAGTTTTGCTGTGCAACTGCACCCATTACGCTAGCCAGCATCATGCACATTGCCGCAAAAACTATTCGGATGGTTTTTGCGTTCAAATAATTAAACATTTTCTGCGTTATCTTTTGTTTAATTATTGGCTCCATGCAGGCCTGCGTTTGCTGAAAAACGCGTCTATTCCTTCTTTGACTGATTCAGTTTCCCATGCATCGGCCAGCTTTTCAATTGTATAGTCTCGAACAGCCTGCGGTTCCTTTCCACGTACTTCTGAAATTAGGCTTTTCGTGGAAGAAACAGCTTCCGGAGCACAGCGCAGCAGCTCTGTTATTTCCTTCTCAATTTCCTCTTCCAATGATTGCCTGGATACAGCTTTTGCAACCAAACCGAGACGAACCGCTTCTTTTGCTGAAAATCGATGTGCGTTGAGCATAATGCGCCTTGCGTTTGCCGCACCGATTCGTCTTATGACAAACGGCGAAATTGTGGCCGGCAGCAGACCCAGCAGAACCTCAGTCAGGGAAAATTCAGCATCTTCTGCAGCCACTGCAAAATCGCAGCATGATATCAGACCTATGGCTCCTCCGAAAGAATGTCCGTTTATCTTACCTATAAGGGGTTTGTTAAGCCGGTCCAACTCATTCAGCATTTCAGATAATTCAGTTGCTTCGGCAATTCTGTTTGCACGTTTTTGAGTTGAAATTTTCTGCATCCAGCGCAAATCCATGCCGGCGCAAAAAGTCTTTCCTGCACCGGTGAGAATAACCCCACGTGGTTCCGGATTTAAATTCAGTTCTGCAATAATTTTGCGCATTTCACGGATCATCTCCAAGCTTACCGCATTGTGTACTTCAGGACGGTTCAGAGTGAGCGTGGCTATGTTGCGCTTGTCAATGGTTAGTTTAATGGATTGGCAGCTCATTATGTAACGGGGGAATATTTTACGCAAACGGTGCCATTATCCACTATACGTAAATAACGGCAAGTTTTTGGTGAAGTACAGCTTTTCAGGAAAGTCATGAGTTTTGTCATTTCATTTCAAAATTAAGTGAATGAATGTGTGAATTATCAGCACTTTTCAGATCACACTCTTCGCTCCAGATTATAAGCAGTACTTAATAACATGAATTACTTATGATAACTAAAGACTTATGATTAATCTTTAGCGCAATAAAAGCATTGGCAGGCCTTCGCCCTGCGCGGAAATAGCAGGGCGAGGATGTTAATTGACTGTATTAATCCAGAGACAGTAAAACGATGGTTTTTTTTGAATACATCTTATGAAAAGAAAATGCTGTTCTTTACTGCAAACGGAGTTTAAAACTTCAATTTGTAAGTTGTAAGCCTTAGCCTCGCTATATTAATATGGGTACAAATAACATATAAAAAATGTAAATTGAAGTTTTTTTTAATACTCAATTTCATGCTACACTTTAGCAGGGAATGATCACTTCTTAACTTTCTGAAAACTCTCCATAAATGAAAACTCAACTTTCAGCGGGATTCAGACTCAAACTATTGCGCGTTGCAAGGCAATCACTGGAGAATTTTCTGGAAAATGGAAGACGTATTCAATTCCCAACTGAGATCCCGGAATTGCTGGAGAAGCGGGCAGTATTCGTTACGCTGAGGAAAAGGGAAAACGGAGATCTTCGTGGATGCATCGGTCAGTCCAAACCACGCTACCCTTTGATTGAAGCAGTTGCCAAAACAGCGATATCTTCAGCCGTGGACGATGCACGTTTTCCTTGCCTTACACTTGATGAATTGCCGGATTTGTTTATTGAAATAAATGTGCTCTCACCTCTGGCTCCTTCAAAACCTGAAAATGTTGAAATTGGAAAACACGGCTTGATGATCAATAAAGGTTCTAAGGGAGCACTATTTTTGCCGGAAGTGGCAGTTTCAAACGGCTGGAACCTTCACACCTTTCTTGATGAACTGTGTCGCAAGGCTGATTTGCCGGGAGGAAGCTGGCATGACCATGAAGCAGAACTATACGTTTTTGAGTCTGAAGCATGGGGAGAAAATGAGTTCCTCAGCTGATTTTGTTTTTCGTCAACTTCGACCTCTCTTATTTTCCGGTGATGCCGAAACAGCACATGAAAGGATGCTGTCTTCGGTTGAGATGGTTTCAAAAATCCCCGGAGTAATCCCGTTTTTAAGGTGGCAATTCCGGAAAGAATCACCAGTTCTGCATACAAAGCTTTTTGGAAAAACAGTAAATAATCCAATAGGGCTTGCCGCAGGATTTGACAAAGACGGGCGCATATATCCTGCCTTATTCGCGCTCGGTTTTGGTTTTGTGGAAATAGGCACAGTAACTCCACTTCCTCAAGCAGGGAATCTCAAGCCCCGCATTTTCCGCCTCCTGGAAGACCAGGCTTTGGTAAACCGTCTGGGCTTCAACAACCAGGGCATTCAAAAACTGGTGGAAAAGCTTGATTTGGGAACCAAAAAAATCCCTCCCGAAGAGGCTGATATGATCAATCAATCCTCAGAACAGCACGAAAAGTTTTCATCCGGTATGCTGGGGATCAACATTGGAAAAAACGGAGACACCTCTCTGGAAAAAGCCCGGGAAGATTATGTGTCCGCACTCAGTGCACTTCATCCCTTTGCGGATTATTTCACCATCAATATCAGTTCTCCAAACACAGAAGGTCTGCGAAGACTTCAGGAAAAGCAAATGCTTCGTGAATTACTGGAATCTGTTTGTTCCAGACGGGACAAACTCGACCAGAATCACATCCGGAAAACTCCTCTGCTTGTAAAACTCTCTCCGGACCTCGATGATCAGGGGCTGCAAAACTGTACCGGGGTTATAAAGGAGTTTCCAATACAGGGAGTGATTGCCACAAACACGACTTTGGATAGACAGCAGCTGAAAAGCAGCCAGAAAATTGAGCAGGGAGGACTCAGCGGTAAACCGCTCAAGGAACGCAGCACCGAAGTGGTCCGGACTCTATTTCAGGAACTGGGAAATGAAGTGACAATTATTGGCACCGGAGGAATTTTTAACGGTACTGATGCTTATCAGAAAATCAGGGCCGGCGCTGCAGCTGTGCAGATTTACACTGCGCTTATCTATGAAGGGCCCGGACTGGTGAGGAGAATTAAACAGGAACTTTCAGAATTGCTTGAACGGGACGGATTTAATTGTGTTACAGACGTGATTGGAATTGACAGCTGAAAGGCGGAATCAATTGTTTTTTTCCCGGATTATTTCCAGCATTTCATCGATCGAAGTAACTTTAACCCTTGGCCGCTCCTGTGCCTGACCTGCGTCTGTTTCGTATGCGTCAAGCAGTTTCCAGTCTTCAAACGAAACATAGTTCACATTGCGTTCTTTCAGCAGGGCTTCGATACCTGAAATGTCAGGTTGCTGCCCGGGCTCAATTTTTTCCTGCAGAAAAGTTTCCAGCATGCGATGAACAGTTTCTACTGCATCCTGCTTATTTGTGCCGATCACACCTGTCGGGCCGCGCTTGATCCATCCCGCTACATATTCACGAGTGCGAAGTGATTTGTCCTGATCCTCATCGATTATTTGTCCGCATTCGTTAGGGATAGTTCCGGAATTCTGATCAAAAGGGACATCAGCCAGAGGATTGCCGTGATATCCGATTGAGCGAAAAATCAAACCTGCATTTTCTTCCATTAACTCACCGGTTGCCTGTGGACGCAGACTTCCGTCATCCCGTTTGACCAGCTGATTTCTGACCATCCTGATTTTTTCTACACCCCCATTCCCCAATATTTCAAGCGGGGAAGCAAGAAACATAAAATGGACTCGTTTCTTTTTATTGGAAGAATTCTTTTCTGAAATCTGCTTGAGAATTTCAATATTTTTCTTTGTGTCTTTGCTTGCATCAGTTTCAAGAATACGCTGACTCTCTGCATCCAGTTTAAGGGGGCCTCCTTCCAGTATTACATCAGCGCTGTCCAGTTCCAGAAACTCCCTGGCTTCTACCGGAGAAAAAGCCGCCTGCAAAGGCCCCCGTCTGCCAACAAGCCAGATATCTTCAATCTGGCTTTCAAAAAGTGTCTCCAGTGCATAGTCTGCAATGTCTGTTTTCGACAGTTCTTCAGGAGTCTTTGCCAGAATCCGGGCCACGTCAAGTGCAACATTGCCCATGCCAATTACAAATACATCTTTTACAGACAGGTCAAACTTATGCCCACGAAAATCCGGATGACCATTATACCAGGCCACAAACTCAGTTGCTGAATGGCTGCCTGGCAATTCCTCACCCGGAATTCCAAGCGAGCGGTCAGACGGACTTCCGACCGCATAAATTACCGCGTCATAAAACTCAAGTACATCCGACCTGAGAATATCACTGCCAAATTCAACATTTCCGAAAAACCTGAAGTTCTCGTTTTCAGCAATGCGGCTGTAAATTTTTGTAACAGATTTAATTTTCTGATGATCCGGTGCTACACCTCCCCTGACGAGCCCAAAGGGAGTCGGGAGGCGGTCAAACATATCCACTTTAATGGACCATGACTGTTGCCGGAATAGCTCTCCGGCCGCGTAAAATCCTGCGGGACCGGAACCGATTACTGCGATTTTCCAGAAAGCGCTCATTTTTTCATAACAAAGGTTACTGAATTAATGATATGAAGAATTTCACGGTTAACTCATTTTATTGCAGCTTGTATCTTTTGTAAAATTAGATCACCGCCATTGTTCAGAAGCCATTCTGCGGATTCCTTGCCAAGACTTACCGCATTATGTGTTTGAGCTCGTGCTTCATATTTAATTAGTGAATTACCTTCAGGATCACAAAGTGCGGACTGTAAATGCAGTTCCTCCACTTTGTTGATGCAATAGCCTGCTAATGGAATTTGGCAATTACCCTCAAGCTCCGTTAGCAAAGATCTCTCTGCAAGCAAACAGCCATGAGTAACCGGATCATTGATGTGCTCTACCAAACTCAGAGTGCCATGATCTCCTGCTCTGGTTTCAATTCCAATTGCCCCCTGGCCGATTGCGGGAAGCATCCATTTCATTGGTAAAACTTCAGTTATTCGATTTTCAAGATTTATTCTCTTTAATCCGGATACGGCCAAAATTATGGCATCAACTTCTCCCTTATCAAGTTTCTCAAGCCGCGTAGGCACATTACCGCGTAAACTGCGGACTTTTATATCAGGTCTGTGATGTTTCAAGAACGCTGTCCGACGCAATGAACTTGTTCCAACAATTGCTCCTTTGGGGAAGTTTTCAATACTTCCGTATTTTGGGCAAATCCAGGCATCCCGGGGATCGTCTCTTTCAGCAATAACAGAAATTTCCAGCCCTTCAGGCAAAAAGCTGGTCACATCTTTCATACTGTGTACTGCTAGGTCAGCCCTGCCATCAAGCAATGCGTTTTCAAGGTCTTTGACAAAAAGTCCCTTTCCCCCAATCTCTGCCAGAGGTTGCTGCTGATTACGGTCACCTGCGGTTGTTACGGTTAATAATTCAACTGTAATTTCAGAATGCTGTTCAAGAATTTTTTCCCTTACCCAGTTTGCCTGCCAAAGCGCGAGAGTACTGCCTCTTGTTGCGATTGTTAAGGTAGGATTTTTTTTGCCGCTTATCGAAAAAGCGTTAGGCATGCGTCATGATTTTATGATTTTAAGTCTGGGCTGTTGTTGGGCGGTCTTTCCTAAAGGAGCAGGACTTAAATCAAACAATTTTGCGATTGATTCCAAGTGGAGGTGGGAGTCTTCTTCCTGTGCTAGCTGTTTAAGGTTTCGTGAAGGATCATGCAAAAGTTTGTGTACAAGCCTGTGAACAAACTGTTCAATTTCTTTACGCTCAGACTCAGGCAGGTTTTTAATGCGTCGAAAAACTTTCTGCAGTTCTTCTTCCGCAGTAGAGTGGAATGCTTTGCGCAAACTTCTAATTGTCGGCACTGCAGAAAGAGACCTGAACCATATTTCTAATTTGGATAATTCTTCTTCAATTATTTCTTCAGCCTTAATGGATTGTTTTTTTCGTTCATACTGGTTTTGTGAAACAATTGATTGTAAATCATCGATATCGTAGCAGAAAGTTCCATGCAGCTTATTTATTTCAGGGTCAATATCCCTTGGAACTGCAATATCTATAAAAAACATGGGATTGCCCTTGCGATTAACCAAACACTTTTTTACCAGTTCTTGTGTGATGATATATTTTCGAGCTCCGGTTGAGCTTATTACAATGTCTGCCTGATGGAGATGCCGATTAAGATGTTCAAAAGGAACTGCAAGTCCCTGAAATTTTTCTGCCAGCTCTGCTGCACTGGTAAATGTCCTGTTGGTTACAAATAACTGTGAAATGCCGTTCCGCATCAGGTGCTGAACAGCCAGCTCAGCCATTTCTCCTGCACCAATCACAATTACAGTTTGTTTGGATAAATCTTCGAAAATGTGCTTTGCCAATTCTACTGCGGCATAACTTACAGAAACAGCGTTACTTGCAACAGTGGTTTCTGTACGTACTCGTTTTGCAGTGGAAAATGCACGTGTGAAAAGAGGGTGAAGCAATTTGCCTGTTAGTTCTGCCTCACTGAAACAATGAAATGTATCTTTCAGTTGGCCTAGAATCTGGGGTTCTCCAAGTACCATGGAGTCTAAACTGGATGCGACCCTGAAAAAATGTCTTGACGCGTCAAGATTTTGCAGAATGTAGATACTCTCACGAAGGTTAGAAATATTCCAATATTTATGCAGCATTTCAATAATCTGATTAAGCTGCTGCTCTGCGTTGACAAGGAAGAATTCTGTGCGGTTGCAGGTACTGAGGATTACAATTCCACCCAGTTTGAAGCTTTCTTTAAGCCGGCTTGCCAGCTCAATTTGCTGAACCTGGGTCAAGGCTAGTCGCTCTCGGACTTCAATCGGTGTTTTTTTAAAATTCCATCCAATTACGGTAAATCGCATAACTGATCGATAATTATATCTTTCCCGGGTCTGTCAGGTAATCAAGTATTTTTCTTCATAATATTCAGAACCGATCAATGGTAAATTGCTTTTTTTGCTGAATCGACGCATCATAACTGGACAGTCAAAATAACTCAAGACAGGAATTTTTTTGATGGTTGCTTTTTTTTCCAGATGGCTTACCGCCAACCATTTGACCACGCTGCGTGTTGCATTGGTCCCTTTTATTTATGCAGGCATGCTTATTGGAGAAGATGATCGATGGATTCTGCTGGGAACATGGATGGTATTTTTAATTGCCTGTCTGACAGACTATTGGGATGGTGTAATTGCAAGACATCAGGGTAAAGCAACTAAGATAGGAAAACTGCTGGACCCGGTCGCAGACAAAATATTAATTTGTTCTTTGCTGATTCTACTGGTTGCCTTGGAAAGAGCCCCTGCATATTTGACAGTAATCCTGATCGCACGGGAATTGATCATCAACGGATTAAGATCAATTGCAGCAGCAGAAGGGGTGGTTATTGCTGCAAGCAGCGGAGGAAAAAGTAAAACAATCACACAGATGGTCGCAGTAGGTTTCCTGATCATACATTACAACACAATCGGTCTCCCTTGTCATGAAATTGGGATTCTGATGCTGTGGGTTGCGACCGGAATTTCTCTTTGGAGCGGTTACAAATACATTGTCTCCTATTTTCAGAATTTGCCAAACGATTGATTGATTGGCAGTCTTTCAGCATTGATCAGGCATCTATCTCTCGTCTGGACAATGCCTTTCCAACTGGTAAGATATAATCACTCAAAATCAGGAAACTTTAAGAAAATTTTTATATGACTACTATTCTAAGCGTGCGCAAAGACAATTGCGTGGTAATGGCTGGTGACGGCCAGGTATCTATGCAGAACACTATCATGAAGCCATCTGCCCGAAAATTGCGCAACACCTTTGACGGCAAGGTTATAGCCGGATTCGCCGGTTCCACAGCAGACGCTTTCACACTATTCGAAAAATTTGATGAAAGACTTGAACAGTACAATGGAAAACTGCTGCGTTCTGCAGTTGAACTGGCCAAAGAATGGCGAACTGATAAGATGCTGCGTAACCTGGAGGCACTGCTTGCTGTTTCAAGTGCTGAAGCCTCACTGGTAATTTCCGGAAACGGAGATGTGATTGAACCGGATGACGGACTTATTGGAATTGGATCTGGTGGAATGTATGCACTGGCGGCAGCCAGAGCTTTGATTGACACCAAGCTAAGTCCTCGGGAAATTGCAGAAAAATCAATGAAAATAGCTTCAGAAATTTGTATCTATACCAATGACAAAATAACTTTCGAGGAATTGAAATTCTAAACTCATGATAACACCAACCGAAAACAATATGACACCGCAGGAGACGGTAGACGCGCTTGACCGATACATCATTGGTCAGACAGATGCAAAGAAAGCTGTGGCTATCGCCCTGCGCAATCGCTGGAGACGCCTGCAACTGGGAGAAGATTTGAAAGATGAGATTTTACCAAAAAATATAATCATGATTGGTGCCACTGGTATAGGTAAAACTGAAATTGCCCGCCGTATTTCCAGGTTGGTAAACGCTCCTTTTATAAAAGTTGAAGCATCGAAATTTACTGAAGTAGGTTACGTGGGACGTGATGTTGAGTCAATGATTCGAGATTTGACTGATAACTCGGTTAACATGGTTCGACAGGAGCAGATGGAACGGAAACAGGACGCAGCCAGAGAAATGGTTGAAGAACGTCTGCTGAATTTGTTGCTTCCGCCTGCAGAAGGCAAACAGGATGATTCTGAAGAAAAAGCAGCACCAAATCCGACACGAGAAAAGTTCCGCAAGAAACTTCGTTCAGGAGAATTGGATCAAAGGATTGTTGAACTGGACGTAGCTGAAAGGCCTTCAGGAGCGGTAATGGAGTTTATGCCGATTTCCATGAATGACAACATGGATATAAACATTCGTGATATGCTTGCTAACATGATGCCCAAGCAGTCAAAGCGTCGTCGGGTCAGCATTGAAGACGCACGCAATATCCTGCAGCAGGAAGAAGTAGGCAAACTGATAGACATGGAGGAAGTCTCCAGGGAAGCTGTAAAGCGAGTTGAACAAAGCGGAATTATCTTTTTGGATGAAGTTGATAAGATTGCTTCACGACGCAGCCATTCTCAAGGTCCGGACATTTCCAGAGAAGGAGTGCAGCGGGACCTGCTGCCTATTGTTGAAGGATCTACCGTAAACACAAAATACGGACCAGTTCAAACAGACCATATTCTGTTCATTGCCGCAGGAGCTTTCCACCTTACAAAGCCATCTGACATGATTCCAGAACTGCAGGGAAGGTTTCCAATAAGAGTTGAACTGCTCTCACTTAACAAAAAAGATTTTGTACGTATACTTACTGAACCAAAAAATGCGCTGATAGTTCAATATACCGCCTTGATGAAGACAGAGGGTGTAAAGCTGGAATTTACTAAAGACGCAATTGACAAAATTGCTGAAATTGCCTGTCAAATAAATGAAGATTCCGAAAATATTGGAGCCCGAAGACTTCATACTGTTATGGAACAACTGCTGGAAGAAGTCAGTTTTACTGCTCCGGAATTGAAGGATCAGAAAATTTCAGTGACTCCGGAATATATTCAAAGCCGACTCTCAAACCTGCTTAAAAATCAGGATTTGAGCCGTTACATATTGTAGTCTTCAAAATTTCAAATTTGATTCAATTTATACTTTGATTAGATATTTCTGAAAAATAAGGTAGAAGATTGTAATAATTCTGGAATCAATATAATTTAAACTTAAATCATCAGTTTATATAGTAACACTTCACTGGATAATAGTTTGAATTATACTTCTTTACTGCTTCAAATTGAGAATCAGCTGCTTTCTCTGAATAAGAAAGGACTTAATTACATTAATATTGGAGCCCTGCCTGATGTTGAGTTGAAAAGAGTGATTGATGGTTTGGAAGAAATGTTCTCTTCAGAAAATGCAATTTCTCAAGAAACCCGGGAAATTCAAAATAAACCCTCAGAAAAGTCAGAAAAGTTTGAAGAAAATACAAACGAGAATACTGAAATTGGGATCAATCCTGAACCAGCAGATTTAACTGATCAAAATAAAGTACTTAATTTAAAACAACAGAATATAACCCGGACTTTTGCTCAAATAGCAAAGCAGCAGGACTCAGCAAAAAAAATTAACACTCTTTCTGATCTTTTTGAAAAGTATAAAGCATGTCAAAAGTGTGCTTTAGGAAAAACCAGGAAGAACCTGGTTTTTGGCAGAGGTTTGTCTAATCCTCCAGTAATGTTCATTGGCGAGGGACCAGGAGCAGAAGAAGATACTCAGGGCGAACCTTTTGTGGGACGTGCAGGCAGGCTATTGACAAAAATGATCAGCGCAATAGGGATAGAACGCGCTGATGTTTATATCACAAATATTGTAAAATGCCGTCCTCCTGATAACAGGAATCCTACCCCTGCAGAAATTTCATGCTGTCTTCCCATTATCAAACAGCAAATAGAAATATTGAATCCAAAGTTAATAGTAACTCTTGGAAATATCCCTACAAAAACATTAATTCCTGATCTGCCGGGCATTACCAAAGCACGTGGAAAGATTAAGCAGTATGAGAAATGGACCGTATTACCTACTTTTCACCCGTCTTATCTCTTGCGTAATCGTTCGGCAATGCCCCAGGCATGGGAGGATTTTAAAAAAATAACAGAATTCGCTTTTAATAGTAAACAGGGGTGAACGGCATTAAATTTAAAAGAATGAGATTGGGAAAAATAATATGATTGATTTGCAGCCTGTTAAGGGTACTCGGGACTTCTTTCCGGAAGAGATGCGATTGCGCAACTGGTTATTTGAAATCTGGCGAAGTGCATCAGTCCAGGCAGGATTTGAAGAATACGATACCTGTGTTCTTGAACATGAGGATCTCTACATCCGTAAAGCAGGTGATGAAATCAGCAAGCAGCTTTTCAGTTTTGAGGACAAGAGCGGGAGACGTTTAAGCTTACGGCCGGAAATGACTCCTTCACTTGCCAGGCTGGTTCTTCAGCATAATAAATCATTATCCTTCCCGATAAAGTGGTTTTCAATGCCTCAATGCTTTCGCTATGAAAGAATGACTAAAGGCAGGCGCCGTGAGCACTTTCAATGGAACGCTGACATTATCGGCCAGCCACATATATTGGCAGAGGCAGAAATTCTGATGCTGCTGATTTCTGCCTGTGAATCCATGGGCCTTACAAAAAAAGAATTTAAAGTTTTTATCAATGATCGTCGAATTCTAAACGCGATTTTAACTCAAATAAATGTGCCTGAGGATCTGCACAGCACAGTCCTGGTCATTCTTGATAAACGCGACAAAATTTCTTCCGAGGCATTGGTAGCTATGCTGGAAGATACAGGGATGTCTGCAAAACAAGTGGGACAACTTAATGAGTTTCTTTCAAACACAGACTTAAAGGATCTTGAAGGAAACTTGAGCGATACTACAGGAGTAGAGCAATTGCATAGCTTGATGGATATGATGGATACTGCAGGATGCTCAGGCTACCTGAAATTTGATATTTCCATTGTAAGAGGACTTTCTTATTACACAGGAGCAGTTTTTGAGGTCAACAGTCCTGAAAAAAAACATCGCGCAATTTGCGGTGGAGGACGATACGATTCGCTGCTTTCTGCATTCGGAGGTGAAACAGTCCCAGCGGTAGGATTCGGTTTTGGTGATGTGGTTGTTTTGGACGTTTTGAAGGAGATGGGACGTTTCCCGGAACTTCCTAGAAAACTGGATTATACAATTATACCATTCGCCAATGAACAGGTGGGGATCGCCTTAAAGATCGCGGCCGAATTACGAATGCGTGGATCTGTTGTTGACTGTAATTTCAGCATGAGAAAAATGAAAAAGACTATGCGACAGGCTAATGAGTCTGGAGCAGCAAAAGCGATTCTGCTTTTTCCTGAAGAACTGGCTGAAGATAAAGTTGTGATCAGGGATATGATTCTTCATGAACAGAAACCAGTCAAAATTGCAGACTTGATTTCTTAGGCAGAGTAATCAATTGAGTATTTCTGAGATAATCAAATCATCTTCATTCAGGTTAAATTGGTTATTAATGATCGTTTTTTTGGGATTGGATCTTGGTTCAAAAATTTGGGTCAGGGCCAATATACCTTTGTATGAAACTACCGGGCTTTTAACAAATTTTTTGGACCTGACCCACGTACAAAACCGCGGTGTCAGCTTTAGTTTTTTGGCTGATTATTCTGATTCAATTCGAATACCGCTGCTGGTTGGAGTTTCATTGGTGGCTACCGTGGCTATGCTTTATTACCAAACCAGATACTGGGATGAATTGGATTTTTGCACATGTTCAGGACTGGCCTGTGTAATTCCAGGAGCAGCAGGTAACTTAATTGATCGTGTGGTTTATGGGTACGTTACAGATTTCTTCCACTTCCGCTGGTACGAAACAAGCTTTTTTGTCAACAACATAGCTGACTGTTTCATTAGTGTTGGTGTCGTGTTCTTTATCATTCCATTATTTTTTCATAAAAAAAGCAGTGCTTCTTCTAAGTCGGTTTGATTCAAAATTGTTGAGAAAGAAATATTACAAATATTTTACTGCAGTAATTGTTTTGTTATCATGGCCTTTTACTGCTGCACTGTTTGCAAAAGAAATGACTGGTTATATCAAGGGGTTAGGATCACCATTACGTGAACAGCCTAAAATAAGCAGCAAGGTTCTTACAAAATTATCGCGAGGGACAGAAGTTCTTTCAAAAGAGACAAAAGGGTTATGGGAGAAAGTTGAAGTTGGAGAAAATCAAGGATGGCTAATGCGTGGACAGATTTCTGATGTTCCGGTGGGTGTTAAGAAATCGATTTTGAGTCAAAAAATCCGTCTTCAATCGTCTTCAGGGAAAAGGATTCGTTTGAGAACATTTACCGCTGTAGTCGGTGTAAAGGGACTTGTTGACAAAAAAGGTCAGAAAATCAGTCCGTATAAGACAGACTATTTGGCTTTGGAATGGCTGGAAAAGCAACCCACAGATGAAGAAAATTCTGTTCAATTTGTTACATTTTCAGAATAAAGAAAAATGATTAGGTTGCAAATCTTTATGTTGCTGGGCTTTTGTACAGTTGCCTTTAGTTTTACATTTCCGGTAAATGCACATGAATTTCGTCTGCGCGCCAATCATATATTCTGGAAAAACCAGGAAGCTGGCACAGAAAAGGAAATTGATTTTGGCAGGGGAGTTGCGGCAAAAATTCTTGGGAAATACCCTATCTTCAAAGACGAAGAAAAAGTCAATTATGTTTCTCAAATCGGTACAGGGATCTCTGCGCAGTTGGGACGGCCAGAATTAAGATATTATTTTGGAATTCTTGATACGGAAGATATTAATGCATATGCTGCTCCCGGAGGTTATATCTTTGTAACAACGGGTGCCTTGAAACTAATGCGTAATGAGGCGCAGCTGGCCGGAGTACTGGCACACGAACTCGCACACATAGATCAAAAACACATCGTAAAACAATTGAATCTGCAGAGCTCTGACCGTTCACTGACTTCCGGGATCGCGCAGATTTTAGGAGGAGCAACACTTTCAGCTAAAATTGCCCTGGAACGTCTGAATGACCTTGCTTTTAAGATGCTTATGGAAGAAGGTCTATCAAAAAAGGACGAAGCAGATGCTGATCAAAAAGCCCTGGAAATGCTGATTTCCACAGGATACGATCCGCAAAGCTATCTTGATTATCTCTTATCTCTAAAACCTCACTTGGAACAGGGGCAGGCAAAAGTTCTTTCCAAGACTCACCCTACTATAGATACCCGCATTAAAATTTTAAGTGAATTCATAAGCAGACACGAGCTGGATTCAATTCATGGTAAGAAAAATGAAAAAAGATTTAAGCAATTTATGGCTTCCCTTTAATGTTTTGTTGATAATCATCTGTATAACTCCCTCTGGGCTGCATGCGGATGATGCCCACTACAAGAATATGCTTATAGGTGAACGTGCAGCAACAATGGGTGGAAGCTACGTGGCTGTTTCTGACGACAGTACCGGCTGTTACTACAACCCGGGTGGAATTGCATATGCAGTTGGAGACAGTCTCTCCGGCAGCGGAAACGTGATGCATCAAATGAAGACAGTTTATCATCAGGCAATTGGCACTAAAGATTGGGTTCGTGACAGCGAAGCACTGGTACCAAATTATTTTAGTGTTCTCAAAAAATTTAAATCATATTCCTTCTGCTTTTCATATGTGGTGCCGGAGGCGTTTATTGAACATCAGGACCTTGTCTTCGAAAATCCACTGAGTACTGTAAAAAAATACTATCAGAGCCTGCATTCAGAGGACATCACCTACCTGATGGGGCCCTCCGCGGCAATGAGTTTAGGAGAAGATATTTCTATTGGATTAACTCTCTATTACCATTACCGGAGTTTTATGCGTCAGCAGCATTATTTCCTTGAAAGTACTGATGGAAGCTATCAGGTATTTTATGAAAGCAAAAAACAGAGGGAAGACGGACTGATGCCGAAAATTGGAGCTCAGTGGAGTCCGTTAAATCTGTTTACTTTTGGAGTAGCACTAGACCAGACAATTCTGTTTAATGCCCCTTATCAGGCTGATTTGTCATACCACAGTACAGATAACAGTACAGGTACTGTAAGCCTTTCTACTACTATGAACAGGACAAAAACTGAATTAAAACGAAATATGCCTTTACACATTGTTTTCGGAGCAGCATATTTCCCAACACCATCTCAGCTTTACACTGTAGACATAGATTATTATCAGGCGCAGGAAAAAGGACGTGCAGATGTAATAAATTATTCAGGAGGAACGGAATATTATATTAATCCAACAAATGCAGTACGATTAGGATTATTTACCAACTACACAAATCTTCCTCAGCCAGACTCATCAACCACATCCCCTTATGAGTACATAGATATATATGGTGCTAGTTTTGGTTACACTTCCTACTCTTCTTCCTCATCACTTACATTTGGTGCGATTTACACATCCGGTACTGGTCAAGCATGGTTGTATGAAGGTCTCACAGAATCCAGAAAAATGACGCGAGATTCATTGACCTTCTTATTTTCAGCCAGTTCCAACCTGTAGATTAATGGTTGAACCACATTTCACCCTTCCTCAATTTATTCTGATCTGAATATCTCTGCTGTAGGAACAATCCAAAACAGCAGGATTTAAGATTTTTCCTGGTATTTTAAAGGTGGGAAATATAAAGTGAGAATACCAAAATTCAATTTTCCTGAAAGCCTTTAGGAATCAGTATGGAGTAATGCAAGAATTTTTCATTCGATGAACTCACCATTTCTGTAACATCTATATTCAAGATAATCCTGAAAAATATTAGGCTTGTAAATAGACTTCCCAAGCAGCACACGTATACATTCCTGTATTCCTTCAATGATTGAAGGGTGTGGATGAATCAGTTCAGCTAATTCCTCTATGCCTTTGTTTGTGGCAATCAGCAAAGCAACAGCTTGTATGGCACTGGATGCGTGTTCACCAACCGCACGCATTCCCAGCACTTTCATATCATCATCATCTGTAACAAGTATTTTGAAAAAACCATCGGTATTACGCATCGCCACGGCCCTCGGTATGCAGCGAAAGTCAAAACTGGCAACACGATAGTTGATCCCGGACTTTTGTGCCTGTTGTTCGTTCATTCCTACGCCTGCCACCTCGGGATTGAGAAACATGATAGTTGATATATTTTCGTAAATAATAGGTCTTCTGGGTTCACCGAATATTTTTTCAACTGCATGGCGTCCTTCCAGTTCTCCCACATTTACCAGTGCGATATCTGCGGTTATATCGCCAACAGCGTAAATGTTGGAGAAACTTGTTTGCGTATCATTGTCAACAATATGTCCAGCCTCACTGAGTTCCACACCAATTTCCCGTAAACCTGTGTTTTCTATATTTGGTATCCTACCCACTGAAACAAGAGCTTTTTCCGCGTGAAAAATTTCTTTATCTCCATCTGGGTGTTCAATTACATATTTCACTTGACCGTCAATAATTTCCATTTTGTCGAGCTTTGACAACCGATGGATCAGTACACCATTTGCCTCCAGGTTTTTTTCGATTGTAAAGGCCATATCTGCGTCTTCGAAGGGAAGTATACGTTCGTCTTTTGAGATGAGGTGAACATTCGTTTTACCAAAATTTGAAAAAATTGTGGCAAACTCGCAACCGATAACTCCTGCCCCAAGAATCACCAGGCTTTCAGGAAATTCCTTCAATGAACTGATTCCATCACTGGTCATTATCACTTTCTCATCAAAGGGTATAGAGTCAAGTTTTCGCGGGCGGCTTCCGGTAGCAATAATGATATTTTCCGCAAATAGTTTTTGGCTCCCGGATTCAGTTTTAACCTCAATCTCACTTGAGCTCAGCAAACTTGCACTGCCTTTTAAATACCGAAAATGTTCCGGACGCTGCTGTATTACCTTTTGGAGGTGTTGATTCAGTTGATCAGAACGTTCAAAAACCGCATCATTTACTTCCTGCAGCACATTATGAAAATTAACATTTGGTTCACTCAAACCATAATGGCGCATTTTTTTGCTAAATGAGGCAAATTCTTTTGATATTTCCCAAAATGTTTTTGAGGAAAGCGCACCATCGTATATTCCTGCTCCACCGAGTCGGTCACGCTCTACAAGCAATACGGTTTTGCCAAAATCAACCGCACGCATCGCTGCAGCATAACCGGATGGGCCGCCTCCAATCACACACAGGTCATACTTTTCCATCAAGGGAATTCTCTCTTGTATAGTTATTATATTTTTTGGCTGCGTTCCTTAATTTCATGATTCAGGATATGATCGTTTTCAGAATAATCTACTGGAAGCTCCACTAAATGAACTCCTGGCGTATTATTGCATTTTTCAATCAACGGCACGAAATCCTCTGTTTTTTCTACTCGATACCCCCTTGCACCATGGCATTCAGCAAACTTGACAAAATCAGGATTTTCGAATTCAAGACCAAAATCTTCAAATCCCATGTTTGCCTGTTTCCAGCGTATCATTCCGTATGAGTCGTCCCTTAGGATAAGACATATTAAATTCATTTTGAGACGTACGGCTGTCTCAAGTTCCTGGGCATTCATCATGAATCCACCATCTCCGCAAATTGCCATTACTTTCCGCTCAGGGTAAACCATATGTGCTCCCATTGCGGAAGGTAGCCCTGCACCCATCGTAGCAAGAGCATTGTCCAGTAAAACAGTGTTTGGCTCATAAGCCTTGTAGTTTCGTGCAAACCAGATTTTATAAACCCCGTTATCCAATGCAATAATTCCGTTTGCTGGCATAGCTTTTCGTACATCTGCAACCAGTCTCTGGGGCAGCATAGGAAATCGAGGGTCATCTGCGCCTTCAAGCAAGTGGGATTCAACTGCTTTTTTGACTTTAATTGAGTATGAAAAATCCCATGTGTTTTGAGGCATAATCCTTTCCTTAATCTGCCAGATGCTGTTTGCGATATCACCAATAACCTCCAGCTGCGGGAAATAAACCGGATCAACTTCAGCTGAAGAGAAATTAACATGAATCACCTGAAAAGAGTCCTGTTCCATAAAAAAAGGAGGTTTTTCAATGTCATCGTGTCCCACGTTAATTATCAGGTCTGACTTATCTATTGCTCTATGCAAAAAATCGTTTGAAGAAAGAGCGGCATTACCCAAATACAGAGGATCACGTTCATCAAGCACGCCCTTCCCCATTTGTGTACTGATGAATGGGATTTTAGTTTTGTCAACAAATGCTCTTAACATTCGCGCAGGCATTTTCCTGTTTGATCCTGCACCTGTTAGCAGCAGGGGGTTTTTTGCCTTTTCAATCATTTCAACTGCCTGCTTGACAGCCTTTTCTTCAGCAACGGGCCTGCGAGCGCGGCTTCGAGGTAAAGGTTTGGCAGATGTTTCCTCACTTGCAACATCTTCAGGCAACTCCAAATGTGCTGCACCTGGACGCTCTTCCTGAGAGATTCTGAATGCTTCCCTGACCAGAGGGGGGATATTGTTCCCGCTAACTATAGTCTGAGTAAATTTAGTCAAAGGGCGCATCATCTCAACAATATCCACAATCTGGAATTTACCCTGTTTACTGTATGTAACTGGTTTTTGACCAGTAATCATCACCATTGGCATTGCTGCCAGCTGTGCGTACGCAGCGGCAGTGACCAGATTTGTTGCTCCTGGTCCCAGTGTTGACAAGCACACACCTGTCTTCCCGGTCAGACGTCCATATGTGGATGCCATGAACCCGGCTGCCTGTTCATGTCGTGTCAAGATTAGCTTGATTGATGAGTCCCTGAGTGAGTTGAGAAGATCAAGGTTTTCTTCTCCTGGAATACCAAAGATATGTTCAACGCCTTCTTCTTCCAGGGCTTTTACAAATAAATCAGATGCTTTCATAGACTGTTAACAAAATTGGTTGATTAATGATTGAGAAATGAAGTTAAAAACACTCAAACATAAATTTTGGAAGGTAGTTTTTTTAAACTTTAATGATTAAATATTCCCCTGCAGATGAAATCATGGGAACGCAGGTTTGTGATTCCAGGACAGGGAGATCACTTACTAAATACTATCAGTTGCTAACTTATCCAAAAGAATATTACTTAAAAGCTTTTATTTCTGAAATTGTTATGAATAATCGAGTCTATAACACTATTTCAACAGTTAATAATTAACTGGTTTCAGTAAAACTATCTGCACGTGCCGCGTCACATGCACGAGCATAGCTCTCTGGTTTGGGATCTTTAAGCAGGGAGCCTTCTTCTATAAATTCATATATTTCAGATAAATTCCGAATTTCATAAGCCTCAATCCGGCGCATCAAATGCCAGGGCTTGAGGTCTTCCGTTTTTTCCAGGCCCATTGCTCCCATTATTTCACAGGCACTTTTTACGGTGTTCTGGTGGAAATTATAGACTCGCTTGCTTTTTTCCTCTGGAACAAGAGCCCACGTCAATTTTGGATTTTGTGTTGTTACGCCTACAGGACAAACGTTCGAGTTGCATTTTCGAGCTTGAATGCATCCAAGTGCCATCATCATACCACGTGCTGAATAACAGATATCGGCTCCTAAAGCAAGTCTCTTGACCAGTCCAAATCCTGATGTCATTTTCCCGCTGCTGATCACTTTTATCTTCTTTCTCAGGTCAAATCCTACCAGAACATTGTGTACAAAAATCAACCCTTCAACCAGAGGTGTCCCGATATGATTTGAAAATTCCATAGGGGCTGCTCCTGTACCTCCTTCACCGCCGTCCACAGTTACAAAATCAGGGGTAATTCCAGTTTCATGCATTGCTTTGCAAATAGAAATAAATTCCCTGCGCTTGCCCACACACAATTTAATTCCAATAGGCTTACCTCCACACAAGTCCCTTAACTTTTTGATGAATTCCATCAGTTCCAATGGATTGGAGAAAGCTGTGTGTCCTGGAGGAGAATTAACATCTTTACCCATTGGTACATCACGAATTTCAGCTATTTCTTTAGTAAGCTTTGCAGCAGGAAGTATCCCTCCATGACCAGGTTTTGCACCCTGTGAGAGTTTTATTTCAATCATTTTCACCTGATCATTGTTCGCTCTTTCTGCAAATGTATCAGGATTAAAATTTCCCTCTTTATCTCTGCAGCCAAAATAACCTGTACCAACCTGCCAGATAAGATCACCACCCTGTAGATGATGGGGGCTAAGACCACCCTCTCCGGTATTGTGAGCAAAGCCTCCCATCTTAGCTCCTTGATTTAAAGCTATTACTGCGTTTTTGCTCAGTGCCCCATAACTCATGGCTGAAATATTAAGCAGGCTGGCAGAATAAGGTTGTTTGCAGTCTGGTCCCCCTATATTTATACTTACATCAGAATAATCTATTTGTTTCGGACTTAATGTGTGATTAACCCATTCATAGCCTGTTTCATAAACATTTTCTACTGTTCCGAAAGGAGTGGTGTCTCTGACATTTTTCGCACGCTGATAAACAACGCTTCTCTCTCCACGGTTGAATGGCCGCCCGCTTGTATCGGATTCAACAAAGTACTGATACATTTCCGGCCTGATTTCTTCAAGTAAATATCTCATGTGTCCCAGCACAGGGAAGTTTCGAAGAACTGAATGTGATTTTTGTGTAATATCGAACAGTCCCAGTATGATCAGGGGGCCAAAGAAAATCATTGACCACAGAACTTGTGGAAGATAAAAGTATGAAACCACATTAATGGTGAGTACCACAACAGAGGTTTGCAGAAATAATGTGCGCATGAATAATATCCAGAGAGTTTAGGCAGTTACAGACTAAATTCAGCTATAGTCTGGGTGAAAGTTTAACTGTATCTTTTACAGAAAGCGGGGAAAAAGTGCAAGTGTTACGGTTGCATTTTGATTGTGGGCTAGCCGCCCACGCGGGACATGACAAGAGAAGAGCCTGTGAAGGCTGCATCCTGTTTGAAGGAAATAGATTTTTTAACTAGTTTTTGTAGAGTTTCTTCCGGATCAGTATGATTTAGTAAATGACGTATTGAGACAGGTGAAGGGTTACTTAAACAGCCTATTAGCTGGCCGTCAGAAGTAAGACGCAGACGGGAACAGGTGGAACAAAACGGTGCACTGTTATTTGGAATAATACCAAAGAATCCTCCTGGAACCCAGTAACGAAGTGAAGTAGAATCAGAATCTGCAGAAACAGGTTGAACAGAGTATTTTTTTGAGATTCTCCTTAGAATTTCATGCATATCTATCAGTTTAAAATCATTTTTTTTATACAGCGGCCCCATTCCCATTAATTCCAGATAGCGTACTTCAACACCCCGGTCCACTCCGTATTCAAGCATATTCACTATCTCATCTTCATTTTCTCCCTTTATAACTACCATGTTAATTTTTACCAACAGACCATATTTTAAACATGCTTCAATGCCTTCCAAAGTTTTATGAAGTTTCCCAACTCTTCCCAGTAGCTTAAATTTTTCAGGGTCAAGGGAGTCAAGACTTATGTTTACGTTTTTAAGACCTGCCTCAGCAAGAGCTTTGGCTTTCCTGGCAAGCAATTGTCCATTAGAAGTTAGGCCTATACTTTTTATACCCATTTCACTAATGCCTGAAATTACTTTAACTATTTCCGGATGCAGCAGGGGCTCTCCTCCGGTCAGGCGTACTTTTTCAATTCCTGCATTTTCTTTTAGCAATCGGACCAGATACAACATCTGATCAGCATTTAATTCATCCGGGGAACGCTTATGATCGCTCAGGCTTGTGACACAATATGTGCAAGCCATATTGCAAACTTCACTTAAAGAAATACGGAGTTTATTAATGTTTCGACCGTGCTGGTCTATCATGAAAGGTCTCCTTTCCAAAGTCGGGAGGCAGACCGGTTTCCCTGTCTACCCTATCGCTCGCCAAACCATGGTTTATACTTTAGGTATCAGCGAATCGGAGATTGATTGAGATTTAAGTTTTTGCGATTGGAAATCGTATTTCATATTTAAAATTAAGTCAAGAACTTTTGCAAAAAACTTTTTGATTCAAGAATTTGCTTTTATCAGCGACTGTCTCTAAGGTAAATTTGTCAGTTGAAAAACCTGTTTTTCTGCATTGAACGTTTTTTATGGAACTATTATTCATCTTGGAACACAGTCATTAAATTCAAAATTACAATGGCAAAAAAAAAGTGGGGTCAGCATTTTCTTAAAAGCAAAAGTATTGCAGAATCAATTGTTCAGGCTGCTGATGTTCAACATGGAGATCATATTTTGGAAATAGGCCCTGGTTATGGAATGCTTACCCAGTCATTGTTAAATATTAATGCTTCAGTCACAGCTGTTGAAATTGATCCGGATCTATGTGATGAATTGCGAAAAAAGTTCGAGAAAGAAAAAAACTTCACATTGCTTGAGCATGATGTGATGAAACTTGAAATTAATGTATTTGATAAATTAATAAAGTTTCCTGCAAAATTAGTAGCAAATCTGCCCTACAATATTGCAACTGCACTGCTGCTGAAGTTGCTGCCGGTACGCAATGCATGGAAATCTTTTACTGTCATGATTCAGCTGGAGGTTGCAGAAAGACTTTGTGCTATACCGGAATCAGGCAAAACATACGGACCATTGTCCCTAGCCGGAGCTCTTGGGTTTGATAAACAAATTGTTAAAATCATAACTCCGGACTGTTTTTTTCCTTCACCAAAAGTAGATTCGTGTGTAATCCATCTTGTACCAAGAAATTCAGGACTTACTATAGAAGAAGAAAAGCTTTTTCTTAAATGGAGTCATTTGTTGTTTCAACATCGTAGAAAAACATTACTAAATGGAATTCGCAGACATTACCCGGAATGGTTTCAAAACTGTAAAGAGGATCTTCGCGAGAAATATGATATGCGAAGACCTGAAACCCTGGATTTCAATGAATGGATGAATCTTTTTTGTATTTTTATGAAAAGTAAACAAAATGTCTTGGGAAATTAAAATGTTAAATGAGTTCGAAAAGAGGACTTTTTTCATAAATTGTAAATTCCAGTTCTTTACCAAAATCTTCCTTTTATCTGTTCTGTTAAACGGACATAATGCTTTTTTTTGCAGTGGGTCTGAACCAATACAATCACTGGATTTCTCAGGCAATGTTCCAATATTTCTTTCAAAGAAACAAATCAGGGAGGACTTAAATCAGGCCAGTCGTCTCTTTCGTGATAACTATTTACGTTATCCAATTTTTGAACATAGTGGAATCAATTGGAAAGCTGTTTTCCAAAAGCTGGAGAGTTTCTTGTTGAAAGACATAAATCCTGTTCTAACACATCATTTTCAAAAGCAGCTTATAAAAACTTTGGAATTTACAGAAGATTCTAATATCCAGGCCGATCTCTTCTTAAAAAAAAGACATTATGTTCAGCGAGTTGAACCAAAAGCAGCATTTTATACAGGTATAAAACTGGCACAACAGCAGAAACGGTTTCGTGTTTTGCCAGGATTGTATCAAACTAAGAATATTATCAACCAATGGTTTATTAATTGCGTAGAATCTCAAGAAGTATTCTTCCCTGTCTTGCCCCAAAGGCAAGCAGAATTATTATTTATGTTAGGGCAGCAAGCCAACCACCAGCTTAAGCATCTTAACTGTACATTTGAAAGTGAAGCAGGTGTGAAACAGGAAACTTTGCTCCCACTGTTTATTTCTGAGTCAGAACTAAATTTTGAAGGGAATCCAATTTATGAATTTGTTGACGGGCGTATCCCTTATATTCGCTGGTACAGGGACGGAAAAGCTGAAGAAACTGATGTAAAGAAATTTTACAAACTGGCGAGAAAATTGAGAAAATCGCAAACTCTTATCATAGATGTAAGAGGCAACAAGCATGGAAGTTTTACATTCATAGAGAACTGGCTTAGAGAATATACCAGCAGTCACTGGAAAAACGTGATCATCAGGGAACGTCAGACAATCCAGATCTTAAATGGTCTTTTGAATCGTGTTCAATGGAATCTGCATCATGGCACGTCACGTCATTTGATCGGTAAGGATCAGCTTGAACAAAAACGTGAGCAGCTTCGTGGTCTGATTGAATATTTCATTGAAAAGGAGCTTGACCAAAAATGGGTAGAGACCAAGTTCATTTTCAACGGTAAAAAAGATGCGCCAGAATGGGGAACTCGTCTGATCATTATCGCAAATCATTATTGTGGTAACGGCTGCCAATTTTTAGCCGCATTGACGAAACAGATACCGGATGGAATCCTGATTGGTACAAATACAGGATCGTTTCCAAAAAATTCTTTCGGACCTATTTTTCAGCTTAGGCAATCTCGGATAATGCTCACTTTTGGAAACAAATTACATTTAAATCATCTTGGGGAGCCCGTTTCAACATCTGGATATCTTCCGAATTACTGGCTGTTCCCGCCAATGGGAATCACCGAAATCATGCGATATGCAAATAAATCAAACTAAGCTTTTTGAACTCTATTTTGATTTAGTATACTTGATTAAAACGTTTTTCTCTGTCAACATCATGCTTTGTCATGAATATAAAAAAAATTTCTTTTGATCTGCTTAAACTATAGAATAACGCTGATGACACTTTTCTTGAAAAACACTTTAAGAATACCTCTTTTTCTAATATTTTTATCGCTCAATACGATTTTTCACGGATCATTGGTTAGTTTGTGCGGAATCATCAAATTTATAATTCCATTACCTAAATTCCGCATTATTATAGCAAGAATTGCATACTGGATTTCCGGAGGATTTGTTCTGACAGACAATGTTCTGATGAAAGTTTTTTATGATCCTGAATGGGACATACAGGGACTTGAAAACTTGAATATGAACGGGACATATTTAGTTATGAGCAATCATCTTTCATTACTGGACATTCCTACATTGCAGCGTGTTTTCTTCAAACAAATTCCATTTTTACGTTTCTTTATCAAACAGCAGTTGATTTTTGTTCCTTTTCTTGGACAGGGGCTTTGGGCTTTGAACTTTCCATCTATGAAAAGGTATTCCAAAGAAACTTTAAATAAACATCCTGAATTGCGTGGTAAAGATCTGGAAACTACAAAGCGTTCATGTGAAAAATTACGTGGACAACCTGTATCTATGCTTATTTATGCTGAGGGAACTCGTTTTACTCCTGAAAAACACAGCAGAAAAAATTCACCTTACAAAAATTTATTAAAGCCGCGTGCAGGAGGAATACATACCGTATTGAGCAGCCTAGGTGATGAACTTACGTCCATACTTAATGTCACACTGGTTTATCCAGGGCATGCATCTCCAAGTTTATTTGATTTTTTACTTGGGAAAATCCCCAGGATTGTAATTAGAATTGAGAACCTTAAACTTGGCGAGAGTGGAGTCCCATCTTTTGAGACAATTCAATCCAAAGCAGGATCATTAGCAGTCAGGAACTTCCTTAATCAGTCTTGGGAAGTTAAAGATAAAATTATCAGTAAAATCCATTCTGAATCATCAATTACGGCAACAATAACTCAGCCTACCAGCGAGCCGTCTTCAACTGATTCAGCTGGTGTCAGCAGTACAACATCTTTATTTTCAGAATAAGCTCCAAGCACCAGCACTTCTGATTTAACTCCTGCTATGCGTTTTAGCGGGAAATTTACCACTGCGGTTATTTGCAGACCAATCAAATTTTCCGGACTGTAATTTTTTGTAATCTGAGCAGAACTGGTTTTAATTCCCAGAGGACCAAAATCTATTGTTAACGTATATGCTGGCTTAATTGCTTTGGAATTGAGAATTGCCTCCAGAATCGTTCCTGTGCGGATTTCAACCTGTGTAAATTCCTCAAAAGTAATTTCTGCCATAGAATATTTTCAGGAGTATATAAATTGAATAGTTATGAATCATTTGTTTTAAAAAACAGACTTAATTTCTCTTAACAATGCCTGCACTGGATGAAGAGGGCGAAATCCATCAAAACGCTTTACCTGACTGCGGCAGGAAAAACCGGTAGTCAATATATTTTGCCTGCAAAATGGATCTTCAGGGATTTTTTTTCTCCAGCTTAAATTGTATATTCCGAGTGACTCTTCATAATGCTCTGTTTCATGTCCGTATGTTCCTGCCATTCCGCAGCACCCTGCATTTATAAGCCTTAAATCTAAACCAAATAGATCGAACACATCCTTCCATAGTTCAAGTGAACCTTCAGCTGTCGTTTTTTCAGTACAATGCCCAAATAAATGATATTCTTCAATATTTTGCTTTAATTTTACTGAATGCCTTCTGCAGTTTTTACTATTCATCATTAAAAATTCCTGCGGCAGCTGCACTTTGAATGGTAAATCCTTTTGTCCAAGAATTCTAAGATATTCATCACGATAGGTTAGCAAGATACTGGGATCAAGCCCGACTATGGGAATTCCTGCTCCTCCAACATGTGTCAGCCATTTTGTATTTCTCTCTGCAACATATCTGAATTTTGTTAAGAACCCTTTTACATGCAGTGGCTTACCGTTAGGATGGAACGGAGCAACATAAACTGAAAAATCCAATTTCTTTAGCAACTGATAAAACTCAACTACAACCTGAGATTCATAAAATGAAGTGAATGCATCTTGAAGAAGAATCACACTGCGTTTAGATTCTTCAGCTGAAAGTGTATACAGATCATCCAAATTAAATGCTGTTTGATCATAATTCAAAAGACGCTTCCTTACAGATTCGGGACTGTATTCCGGGAAATCCCTTAAACCGATCTGATTTTTGAGTAATTCCCTGCACAAAGGTAAACTTAAAAATGAATTTATCAGCCATGGCATTTGTGAAAATAAACGGCCAAGGCTTTCAGTTGATCCCACAAGATAATCTTTTACCGGACGAAAATAACGGGAATGATACAGTTCCAGAAATTTTGAACGAAATTCAGGTACGTCAACATTCACCGGACATTGTGTTACACATGCTTTACAGACTAAACATCCAGCCATGGACTCATAAACCTCGTGTGAAAAATCATATTCTCCCTGAATTTTACGCAATGAATTAAAAAATTTACTGAGAAAATTTTGCATTACACCTTTTCGCTTGATTTCAGGAAGAGTTTTTTGCTGCTTCAAAGAAAGCAGTCTTAGCCACTCACGTATCAATGATGCTCTTCCTTTGGGAGAATGAATAGTTTCACGAGTAATTCTTGAAGACGGACACATGACGCTGTCCGGCGAGTAATCGAAACATGCCGCATTCCCATTGCAGTGTATGGCAGACTGATATTCTTTAAGATAATCCTGATGTATCTGACGTTCTTTCTGTCCACGTAAAGGTCCTTCCAGAGGGACTACAGGATCCTTATGTGAGTAAGGTGTGACTATTTTACCTGGATTTAGTCGATTATTTGGATCGAAAGCTTCTTTAATGTGTTGCAAATCCTGATGCAATTCCTCACCAAAAAAATCAACTGTGTATTCACTGCGGAAACCACGACCGTGTTCGCTCCACATGACACCATCATATTTTTTCACCAGCCCAACAACTTGATCGGAAAGTTCTCTGACCCATACTTCCTCTTCAGGCTTTTTTAAGTCCAGGGCCGGACGCACATGCAAACATCCAACGTCCACATGTCCAAACATTGCATACTCCAGATCATAGGAATCCAGAAGTTTTCTGAACTCACTGATATATCTCGCCAGATTTTTTACGGGAACTGCTGTATCTTCCACAAAAGGGATTGGTTTCCTTTCACCTTCTGTCTTTCCTAAAAGTCCTACCCCTTTTTTGCGCAAATTCCAAAGGTCATTGATTTCCTTTGGATCAGTTGTTTTGTAATAACCTGTTGCTTTACCTGACTTATTTTTGTTTCGTTCAACAATTTTACATAATGAAGCAATTCTCTGCTCCAGTTTGTTTTTGTTATTACCACTGAATTCAATGAGGTTGATCGTACGGGTAGGACGAGTTTTTGTTCCGGAATTGTCAGCTTCATCAGCAATGAATGACTTTATTTTATTATATATTTCGTCAGTTCTAGCCAGACTGAGAATTTTTTCGTCAATTGTCTCAATTGCTGCGGGATCAGACGCAACCAATATTTCTGCATCACTAAGAGCGTCATCAAAACTCTCGTATTTCACTACAAGGAGGTGCTTGTATTTCGGAAGCGGAGTCAAACGCAATTTTGCCTCGCTTACAACTGCCAATGTTCCTTCTGAGCCGCAAAGCAGATAGTTGAGATTGAATCGATTTTCAGTGTTGCCATATACTTTGGCAAGGTTATATCCGGTCATGAAGCGGTTCATTTTCGGAAATATACTGTCAATGAGGTCTGCCTTTTTGGAAATAATCTCATCCACAACCTTAAATACTTTTCCTGTAAGACCAGGTTTGTTCTTGTATTCACTTAACGCCGAATCATCAAGCGGAATAGATTTTAAAACTTCACCGTTTGAGAGTACACAAGACAGTTCAATTACATGATTGCTGGTGCGTCCGTAAATTCTCGAACCTTTTCCACATGCGTCAGTATTAACCATACCTCCTAGTGTAGCCCTGTTACTGGGAGATAAATCAGGTGCAAAAAAAACATTATGAGGCTCTAGATGTTTGTTCAGCTGATCAAGTACTACTCCAGGTTCAATTCTTACCCAACCCTGCTTGAGATTAATTTCAAGAATTCGATTCATAAAACGTGAACAATCAAGCATAATTCCGTCTGAAAGTGATTGTCCGTTTGTGCCTGTACCTCCACCACGAGCTGTGATTTTGATGTTTTTTCGAAACTGTTTTTTGTCAGCAATAGACATCACTGTCTGTATGTCACTTATATTTTTTGGGGAAACAACTGCTTGCGGTAAAACCTGATATATGCTGTTATCGGTTGAAGTAACAACGCGTGTAGCATAATCATGATTAATTTTTCCGGAGAATTTACTTTGACGCAGTTCTGCAAGAAAACCTTGCACAACTTGAGGAATCCTTTCAGATAAACTGAGGCGGGGAATCATATGTAATTTTTAACTAAATTGATAAAGTGATTATATTTTTTGTTCCTCCTGTATGAATGTTTAAAAAATAATGTTAATCAAAACAGCAGAAAATAGGAGAATGTCAATCATTATATTCCGGAGGTCTTTTTTGCATCAAAGCCATTATTGATTCTTCGAGATCAGATGACAAAAGCATTGCTGAGTTCCATGTTGCCACATGATTTAATCCGGAGGCTACAGAATGATCTCGTGAATACAGAAGCATTTCCTTTACACCGCGTATTGCTAAGGGTGATTTACTTGCTATTTGCTCTGCAATTTTTCGGACTTCTGTCATCATGGTTTTCTGATCCTCATAACAGTTGTTGACCAAGCCCAGCGATTGAGCTTCTTTTCCGGAAAACTTCCTGCCTGTATAGGCTAACTCCCTGATAATCCCCTGAGGAATCAGGTGAGGCAAGCGTTGTAATGTACCAACATCTGCTGTGATGCCAAGATCAATTTCTTTAATTTGAAATACAGCTTTTTTAGTCGAATAGCGGATATCACATGCACTAATCAAATCAACTCCTGCTCCAATACACCCTCCATGAATTGCAGCAATAACAGGTTTTCTACAGCTTTCTATTTGTGAGAATGCTGCTTGAAGCTTTAAGATTTTACTTCTTAAAAATTCACGCTTTCGTCCATCACAGTCATAATTGTTGATTTCCTGTGACAGGTGCTGCAAATATGTAAAATCGATTCCGGAAGTAAAATTGCTGCCAACCCCGCTGATGATGCAAACACGTACACTTTTGCTTTCATCGAGTTCACTGAAACAATTTCCAATGGCAAACCATAATTCTTCGTCTATTGCGTTAGCATGGTCCGGACGGTTAATTTCAATTTCGGCGATATTAGAATCAGTTTTGATCAGCAAAGAATCAGGCATTTTAAATAACAGAAAATTGAGTAAGGGGTAGAAGGGGGCGAGTGTCGATTTCAAGTTTTAAAAGACATTCTTTTGCCAGTTTCAGTTCCTTTTCTGCTTCAGATTTAACCATGTCAGTCACATCATGTTCCTTAATCAGATTGAGCATTTCAATAACAGTTTCAGGATCATCAAATTCATTTTGCAGCTTTTTTGAAATTTCAAGTCGTTCATTATCAGGCATGCATTCATGAAGCAAAAAACAAATTGGCGACCACATTTCATGTTTTATTATTTTTTGCTTTATAAGATTTTTGTTGCCAAGTTCGTTCAAATCAGTTTTAAGTTGTACTGCCATGCCAACATGTTCACCAAATGAAAATAAAATTGAAGCAGTTAATTTATCAGCACTTCCCCAGCAGGCAGCACTTTGCGCACCAGCGCCAAACAAGCCTGCAAATTTACCGCGTATAACTCTTCTCCAGTGTTTTAGGGTTGCAGAATGAGGACGTTCAGAAATTTCAAGAACCTGACCATGTGAAATATTTTGTGTGGCCAAGGATATACATTCCAAAACATCCAAGTTTCCTACCCGTGTTAAAATTTGAAATGATATGGAAAGCAGGTAATCACCCAGTAAAACGCTTACTTCGTTGCCCCACATGTTTTTATTATGTTGATGAAGGCGCCTTGCTTTCTCAGGGGTTTTAATATGCTGGTGCAAAGTTGAAGCGGTATTTAATAATTCCAGAGTACTGCCTATGTCAAAAACAGCTTGATCAGGCTTATCAAACAGACTTGCTGTTTTTAGTAAAACCAAAGCGCGAGTTGGGTTATTGTCAGATCCCATTATATGGTTTGCAATTTCAGAAGAAAAAGGGAGTGAAGCTCCAATATTATTTCTGACAGCATTTTGAACCTGCTTTAAATAATATTCGTTTCCCTTAAGAATTGTTTCACATGAGATCTTTTTGATCCTTGCCGTGGTGTCAATCTGCTGCTGAATAGACTGCATTCTTTAATTTATTATAGATCGATTTATGGATGGGTTTGAGGGTTCATACGCAAAAGCTCTGTAAAAAGAGACACAAGAGCTAAAGTAAATCCGGCGATGGGCCAGATCGCAATCCACTTTGAACGTAATGCTTTCATCTGTCTGAGGAGCAACAAAACAGCAAAAACAAACCAGGCACTGATTGATGAAATAAAACGAATATCAGCTAAAAGAGTTCGATCACCTTTGTTAATTATAATTCCAAGCATTATGCCAATGCTCAAAGCAAGAAACCCCCAGAGCGAACCCTGCCAGCTTATTCGATCCAGAGTACCAAGCGCAGGAAAACGAACCATCATTGATGTCAAAAGTTTTGTTTTGAGATGATGTTCCTGATAGAGAAAAATTATGCTTGCCACACAGGCGACCCCAAGCATCACATATCCAGCGAGGAGAATTATAATATGTGTTCCAAGCAAAACCTGGAAAAACCATGTTTGATCAATGACCATCAAATCGGGCATTACTTGCCACTGGGAAATAATTAGTGAAAGTCCCAGCAGTAGTATTGCAAATAGACGGATAATATAAGGATTGACTAAACTCAGTACACGTTCATGCAAAGCCTGAACTACAACCATACTGGCCCATGCCAGAATATTAAGGATATCACTCACAAAAGTTGCTGGCCAGATTGCCTTGGACCATAACAATCCAATTAATGTCACTGTATGGATGCACCATGCAGCACGCATTCCTGCAACTAGGGTCCATTTCAGAAGCCTGGCCTTAGAGGCCTCCTCAAAAGTTGAAACATATATACCGGCTATTCCAGTAATAATGTAGAGCAACAAAGCTGTCCATGTTCCAGCAATCAGCATTTATTATAGTTATAGAAATAGTGTTTTATACTTAATTGACAAAATATTGGCTGAATATTGATCCTATCATTAAAACCTTAACTTTCTCATTCTTCAAACACTAATTTGAAAAAAGATATTCATAAAATTACTTTTGTATTTTTAGCAAGTTACAGGGTAATGACGACAAGAGTGTATCTTTGTTAATACTATTCGTCAATTTGTATTTTTTAACTTCAGGGGCAGGTAAGTTTTCCGGAATATTGCTTTCCGAATAGCACTGCTAATTTTTTGGCTAAAGGCAGTGTAATTAACAGGTCCAGTTTTGAATCATTATCTGCATCAATAATGACTATTTCTGCTGGTGTTGCACCATCCTCTTCTGTAGTTGCGGCAAAAGATACTGATGATGCATAGCCTGTGGCTGAAGATGTGTCGCTGAGAGTCAATGAGAAGTCTCCAGTTAATAGTGAAACTCCTGGAGTACTGACAAGAAATCGGTGTCCAACAACAAAGTCCATTTTATTATCATTGTTAAAATCTGCTGAAGCCATTGTTCCAGGGCCTCTGCCTGAGTTTATAGCGACATGCGAAGCAAAATTCCCATTTCCTTTTCCATAAATTAATGAGAGAGTATTATCCCCCGAATTACTGACAGCAAGATCAGGATTGCCGTCACAATTCCAGTCCCCGGTAATCATGTCTATTGGAGAACTGCCTACAGCATAGCTGGTTGTCTTTTTGCTGAAAGAACCTGTTCCGCTGTTAAGCCAGATTTGTACCTGAGTACTGTCTCTTAATAATACTGCTAAATCAGCATCAGAATCTGCATCCCAATCTCCACTTGCTGCACGGATTGGACGTTCATTAACTGATAATGTCTGGGAAACAGAAAAAACTCCGTTACTGTTTTGAAGTATGGAAACACTGCTGTTGTCACGGTTTACAACAGCCAGATCAGTTTGGTTGTCATTGTTCCAGTCTCCTGAAATTATGTTCAACGGGACGTCACCGACCTCGATGCTGCCGTTATCATAAAAATTCGCACTACCATCATTGAGCAAAAATTTAATTTTATCCTCATCAGAATGTGTCACCACTAAATCAGTAATGTTGTCTCCTGTATAATCAACTGAAACGATATCTTGTCTCCATTCCTCTGTTGTTGGAGTAATTGTACTCGAAACAAATGGGAAACGGCTGCTGGAAGAAGAGGTATTCTGGAAGAGGGTCAATGTTCCATCTGCTGATGTTGATATCCCGTTCTGCTTTCTAGAGCTTGCCACCACGAGATCTGTTTCATTGTCCCCATTGAAGTCGCCAGAAGCGATGCTTAGAGGATTTTCACCTGCGTCAAATTCTAAAGGGGGTTCAAAAACAGTTCCGGACACATTAGATGGGCCGGTACTGCTTTGCATAGGTGAGTCAGATGAACTGCAACCGCTGAAGATTATTCCAAGTCCTAAAATAAAAATTAATGAAACAGTCCAAAAACATTTGACAAGAAATGAGTTACTGCTCATTTATCAAGCCTTTAAAAAAGAGACCATACTTGTCATCATGATAATTTTGAATTAAGCCGAAATACTTGTTCCATGGTGGTACAGGAGGCCTTTCCCTACTTTGGAAATAAAGTTCCGTGCTGCTTTCTTTCCAGCGCTGTTCAAGAAAAACTTTTAATGGCGAATTTTCGGTTAGTCCTTCAAAAACAATCACAGGAGATCGTGCACCTTGAGCGTATTGTTCAAAATGAAAAATTATTTTATCACCATTTCCTGCAATAAGCTGTTCTTCCAGCAATGCTGTCTCTTGAAAATCAATCTTGATCCAGTCAGCAAGATCAAGCAGTTGATGATGGACACGAGAATCCATTTTATTTGTGTCATCCAGAGCAAGACGTATTCCTAAATCCTCTGCAAGCGCCCGAATAGTTTTCAGATAATCTTCAGTAATTTCTTCGTTTATTTCAAAATAAAACATTTGCTGATATTCCGGGAACAATTCCAGCAGAATTTTCAAAGTATGTGGATAATTGAGATAGTTTGCATCCACGTTTTGAGTGAAAGTCATTGAGGGCATGAGAATACTATCACGTTTCATATGTTGACGCAGGAGACGTACCATTAAAAAGGTTGCAATCAATGAAGCAAAACGAAGGAGTACGGAGGGGATATTCAATTCCTGTGAACGAGAAACTATCTCACCAAAACTGTTACAATCTCTGTCTATAGCAAGCAGCTCAAAACCGCATGTTTTTGACTGCAATGGCCTCGGAGCGAGTGCGTCGATAGATTCTGCTTTTACAGTAATCCATTTAAGGTAGTTCTGTGCACGTTCTGAAAGATCATCCCATTCATGTTCAGTTACCATTCCAAGAACTTTGCTGATAATATCAGGGAAACATGGAGTGGGCAGGCAGTCCGGGGCGGCAACTACAGTATGCCCGGTTAATATTGACTCATCTGTCAGTTGGGATATGTACTGCTGCAGTTCTTCTAGGTTTTGCATCAGTGTTTATTCAAGAGAGAACTATAGAATGAATTTTCTATCAAGATTAGTTATTTTGCTTCAGCCAGAAAGATGC
>ERZ651768.377-NODE-377-length-33773-cov-4.800510_pt1 | contig 33773 bp, 32 predicted proteins | sample MGYA00514754_ERZ651768 | MGnify/ENA metagenome assembly ERZ651768
ATTACAAAATTAGTTTCCTTATTTTGAAATGAATAAATTATTTCATGAAACAAAAAAAACAATTAAATTAGCGCCTTGCAATTGGTGCCTTAGCTCAGTTGGTAGAGCAATGGACTGAAAATCCATGTGTCCCTGGTTCGATTCCTGGAGGCACCACCAAAATTAAAACCTCACAAATGTGAGGTTTTCTTATTTTTTCTTTGATTTACGAGCAATTAAATTAGCATAACCATGAGTTATTGAATAATCCTTTTTTAAAAAATGAACTATCTCATTATGCTTATTAAATTTTTGTTTACTTACTATCATAAGCCAATCATCAATAGACCTGCCGGTCTTATCAACCATATTCTTAATCATAGCTTTCTCCATTGATAATGGATCCATTGTTAATTTATTTTATTTAATAAGTGTCTTGTACTAAATCCAATCTAATTCTTTAACTGTCATTTCAGTTTCAACATCACCAGTATGTAAGGTTGTCTTTGGCTCAAATAGTAGATTAAATACAATTTCTCCATTAGTATGTGGTCTATGCTCTACCCCCTTTGGAACAATTAAAATCTCACCTTCTTTTACTTCAACTGTTTGTCCGTCTCTGAAGTCAATTAAAAGAGTTCCTTTCAATACCATAAATAATTCATCTTCATTTTCATGACTATGCCATACAAAATCATCTTTAAGTTTACAGACTTTTACATGCTGCCCATTAAGTTCTCCTATAATTTTAGGTGTCCATTCTTCATTAAATAATGAAAACTTATCCATTATATTAATGGGTTCAATTTTTTTCATAAGGCAAAATTACTGAATAATTTTCTGAAAAAGTTTGAATCCAGTATTACCCACAAATAATAAAATCCACTCATTTGAGTGGATTTTATTATTTTTACTGCATGTCTATTGAGCAATATATAAATACATTAAACTCTGAAAGGAAAGATTCTGTAAACCAACTAATTTCTATAATTCGAAAGAAACTACCAAAAGGATTTTACGAACAAATGAATTATGGAATGCCTTCATGGGTAGTTCCTCATTCAATATATCCCAAAGGATATCATTGTACCCCAGAGCTCCCTTTGCCATTCTTATCAATTGCATCTAGAAAAAACTTTATCGCATTGTACCATATGGGTATATACGCGAATGAAAACTTAATGAATTGGTTTATGCAAGAATATCCTAATCACTCTAAGTATAAATTAGATATTGGTAAAAGCTGTATTAGATTTAAAAGATTAGATGACATTCCTTTTAAGCTTATTGGAGAATTATGTTCTAAAATGAGCGTGAAAGATTGGATAACCATTTATGAAAAAGAAATAATATCCTTGATTTCATAGGTTTTATAAAAATAATGTAAATAAGACTTGACATTTTAATATATTTATATATATTTGTAAATTAAACCTTACATAATTTTAAATAAAATGAAAGAAATATAAATGAAAAATAAGGTAAGAGAATTACGAAAAAAACAAAAATTAACTCAGAATGAGCTGGCAGAGTTAATTGGCATTTCTCGTCAGGCTATAAATGCAATTGAAAAAGAAAAATTTGATCCAAGTCTTCCAACAGCATTTAAACTTTCTGAATTATTTAAGATTTCAATTGAGGAATTATTTATTTTTAAATCATTGTATTATTAATTTTGTGTTATGGTATTTCAAAAAGAAATAATATTAAATTCTTTTCCTAGAGGTTTTCATATAGTTACAAATGAAATTGTAGATATATTACCTAGGATAACTGGAATTGCCCATATTTTTATTAAACACACCTCAGCAAGTCTTACAATAAATGAAAATGCAGATCCTACGGTTAGAGAAGATTTTGAAACTCATTTTAATAAGATGGTGTCAGAGGATGAAACTCATTTTAAACATACAATTGAAGGGCCTGATGATATGACTTCACATATTAAAAGTAGTCTTCTAGGCTCCTCAGTCTCTTTTCCGATTAAGGATGGAAAGCCACTACTTGGAACATGGCAGGGAGTTTTCCTATGTGAACATAGGAATCATGCAAAATCTAGAAAATTAGTTGTAACTGTTTATGGAGATTAGCTAATAAGGAAATCTAGAATCTTTTCTAATTGCATTCCTCTAGATCCTTTTATAAGAATTGTAGAATTTGATATTTCCTCTAGGTTAATATTATTATTAAGATCTTCAAGATTAGCAAATGCTTTTATTTTTGAGGAAAATTTAGTTTTATTAAAGAGGTCTCCAAGTAGATAAGTTTGATCAAAATTCATCTCCTCGATTGTACTTACAATGTCTTGATGCATTTCATGTGAGTTTTCTCCTAACTCATACATATCACCTATAAATAGAATTTTATTTTTTTCACTTATATCATTAAAGTTCACTAATGCTAATTGCATACTTGTTGGATTTGCATTATAAGCATCTAGAATAATTTTGTTTGATCCTTTTTCTATTATTTGTGATCTATTACTATTGGGAATACAATTTTCAACACCTTCTTTAATCAATGTATTACTCATATTAAAATATTTTCCAATACATATTGCTGCAGCTAAATTCTCTACATTATATTCTCCAAAAAGAGGACTTTCAATAGTGACATCCTCTATTGAGATAGATATTTGAGGGTTAATCGTATTTACAGAGTAATTTACATTTGAATTTGTCTTTCCAAACGTAAATTTGTTAGTATATTCCTTAGTTATTTCTAGCTGCTTATTATCATTGTTGTTAATAAAGATTAATCTAGACTTTTTCATTAAATAAGTATATAGCTCACTCTTTCCTTTGATTACCCCCTCTAGATTAATAAATCCTTCTAAATGTGCTTTGCCAAAATTGGTAATATATCCATAGTCAGGATCTGCTATATTACATAGTAATTCAATCTCCTTAAGATGATTAGCCCCCATTTCTATTATTGCTATTTCAGTTTCAGGCTCTATTGATAATAAAGTTAGAGGAACGCCTATATGATTGTTTAGATTCCCAGTAGTTGCAATAGTTTTAAATTGTAATTTCAAAACAGAGAAAATTAATTCTTTTGATGTGGTTTTTCCGTTACTTCCAGTTAAGCCAATAATTTTTGCCTTAGATTTTTTTCTGTGATAATTTGCAAGGTTTTGAAGAGTATTCAGACAATCATTAACCAGGATATAGTTATCATTAACTGCAAATTCTTTTTGATCTACTATAGCATAATTTGCTCCATTTTCTAGAGCTGTTTCAGCAAACTTATTTCCATTAAAGTTTGGACCTTTAAGACTAACAAATAGATCATTGTCTCTAATTTTTCTAGAATCTGTACAGACTTTATTAGAATTAAGGAATATTTGATAAATAGAGCTAATATCCATGAAATAAAGTTAATAAAAAAGCCCTAACCTTTAGGGATTAGGACTTTTTGTTTTGTTTTTAGTTAACTAGGTTAGTTTCTACTTTTTTTCATGTTAAAAGTTTTTGAACCAACTCTTGACATAGCACATCTAAATCCTATAAAATCTGTTGCTTGATCTTGTGGATAAAATCTTCTTTGAGCAGGATCCAACCAATACGCTCTATCTTTCCATGAACCTCCTTTATAAACTCTTGCTTGATCGTTTACAAGAGTTGTTTTATTCTCTGAAGGATCATAATCAAATTCAGGAGTATTTGGATTTGCATCTTCATAACTTGGAGATTTGTACATCATTCTAGTTTCTCCATCTGATGAAGAAGCTCTTTCAAGTTTTCTGTTTTCTGGATCATAATTTCTTGAAGACAGGAAATCACCATCTCTAAAGTTCACATTATATCCTTGGTTAAACTGTGTTCTATATCTAGTATCCAATTCTGTTAGATCTTCTACTGCAATTTCTCCAGGTAGTCTAGTAGCTACTCTTTTACCATTACTTAGAGTTTTATATTCTATCTCATCAGCTCCAACAACTACTGCTTTACCATCAGGACCAATTGAGAACTTTTTATAATCATTTCCTCTGAAATAATTGAAATCATTAAACTCATCATCAACTATTGGTCGATATACATCTGCCACCCATTCAGCAACATTTCCTGCCATATCATATAGTCCAAATCCATTAGGTTGATACGATCTTACTTGATTAGTAATATCTGCTCCATCATCAGACCATCCTGCTATACCACCGTAATCACCATCACTATTTTTAAAGTTTGCCAATTGATCACCTAAATTCTTTCTTTGTCCTGTTCTTGTATATTGACCTTGCCATGGATATTTTTTTCTTCCCCTATAGATATTAAAATCACGAACTTCACTAAGAGCTAAGGCTGCATATTCCCACTCAGACTCTGTAGGTAGTCTAAATTTTGGAGAAATAAATCCAGTTTCTCTAGAAGCAGAGCTAGGAGCTAAAGAATCAGGTCCTTTACTACGTTTACCTCTTAAAACATTTGTATTTCCTCCGTATGTTGAATTTGGAACAAGTATGTAAGTATCTGTACTAAAAGTACTAGTTGAAGAAACACTATCAATTTTTGATCCTTTTGTTATATACCCTTCTCTTTCTAAAATTAACTCTTGGTATCTGTCTGATCTCCACTCTGCAAACTCATAAGCTTGAATCCAACTTACCCCTACAACAGGATAATCCCCAAATGCAGGATGACGTAAGTAATTATTTACCATATCTTCACTGTATCCAAGTTTATTTCTCCAAACAAGTGTATCAGGGAGAGCATTGTAATAAATTGCACTGAAATTTTCATCCTCAGGAGGATAATTTCTTTTTAGCCAATCAAGATATTCTAGGTACATCATGTTAGTTACCTCAGTTTCATCCATATAGAATGACATAACATGTTGTTGATTTGGGGTATTATTCCAATCCCTCATAGGATCATCTTGAACTCTACCCTTTGTATAGGTCCCACCTTCGATAAGAACCATATTTGGAGGAGTATCTTGACCTTTGTAGTTAGTATTATATTTAAATCCGCCTTTTTTAGAGTTTATTGCCCAACCTGTAGCAGATGATACATTCTTGTTTTTAGATGTAGTAGACTTATTACAGCTAGTAAAATATACGCATAGGACTAGTGTTAGCAATAGGTTAAATATTTTTCTAAAATTACTTTTCATATTCAAATTATTTTTTAACAACGTTTCTAAGAAACAAAAAGTGTCGCAATATACTAATTTTTAATCAGATATCAATTATTCAAAATTAATTACATTCCACTATAAATAAACGTTAAATTCATTTTTTTATTATCAACTTAAATTTTTTAAATAATATTGTTGATCATTAGACGTTTCTCAGATATGAGATATTTTCTGCTTTTTTTATTTATTGCAATCTCTTCTATTGGTTTTTCACAATCCAAAGAAATAAATATAAATTGGGATGGTTATAGAGTTTTTTCAACATCTTCTGCTCAGTTTGAAATACCTTATTTTAATAATCACAATTTTAATTTTACACCTACTAAGGGTATATCATTATCTGCCCAGTGGAATGAAACTATCGAAATTGATCAGAATTCAATTGTTATAGAGAACGTTACTTTATCTGATATAACGACAGAAAATTTAAAACAGTTAGATAGAAATATAATTCCTAAGGAGGTGACTTATGATATTAGAACTTCAATTTCGAGAGGAAAAATTTATCTTTTTCTAGAATTATTTCCAATAATTAATCAAAATGGAAATTTTAAAAAAGTAAATTCTTTTAGATTTTCTTATAAAAAGGGTATAAGTAACAAGTTAAAAAGACAAAGAATTCAAAATTCTGTTCTGAATACTGGTGAGTGGTATAGGTTCTATGTAGATAAATCAGGAATTTTTAGGTTGAATAGAAGTTTTCTAAGCCAATTAGGAATAAATACAAACAATGTAGATCCTCGAGACATTAAAATATTTGGTAATGGGGGTAATATGTTACCATTAAGCAATTCAGTGGAATATCCAATAGATCCAATTGAGAATGCAATAAAAGTACATGGTGAAGACGATGGTATTTTTAACAATAGTGATTATATTTTATTTTATGCCCAGGGACCTAATGCATACAATTCTGATAGTAATACAAATTTGAATTTATACTCAGATAAAACAGCATATTTTATAAACATTTCTTCATCTCCTGGAAAGAGAATTATTGAAAATGTGCAACCCGTAAATACTGCTAACACTATAGTAGACTCATATACAGCATATAAATATCATGAATTAGATGAATATAATATTGGAAAAATTGGAAGAAGGTGGTTTGGAGATAGATTTGATTTTGAATCAAATCAAACATTTGAATTTATCTTTCCCAATCTAAGAACATCCGAACCAATAAATCTTAGAGTATATACTGCTGCAGTTTCTGAAATTTCTACTTCTATGTCAGTTGAGATAAATAATCAAGAAGTCTCTAATTTAAATTATTCATCAATTAATGATCCTATTCTTGTCTCAGGCGACTATTATACGGGAGAAATAATGGTTTCAAATTCTAATATATCTGTCAACTTAAACTATAATAATAATGGAAATCCAAGTTCTGTTGCATATTTAGACTATATATCCTTAGAAGGTACTTGCGATCTTAATTATAATGGAGATCAATTTATTTTTTACAACAAAAATGTAGTTGACCTCTCAGGTATTGCACAATACAATATTACAAACGCAAATTCTATTTCTAATATTTGGGAAATTACAGATTTAAACAATGTGTCTGAAATATTAACTGATGGTAGTGAGAGTACAGTTAGTTTTAAGGCATTATTAGGTGAAGAAAAAAGATATATTGCTTTTAATCAGGAATCGTTTTATGAACCTATAATAGAAGGAGAAACAAATGTTGAAAATCAGGATTTAAAATTTGACGTTTTTTTAGATGATCAAAATCAATTTCAGGATTTAGACTATTTAATTATTTGTAGGTCAGATATGTTATATGAAGCTGAACGTCTTGCACAGATAAATAGGGACTTTAATAACCTAAATGTAAAGGTAGTAACATTAGAAAAAATATATAATGAATTTAGTTCTGGAAACCAGGATATCGCAGCCATAAGAAATTTTGTAAAATATATTTATTTTAATGCAAGTGATGAAGTTCAACGAATTAAGTATTTATGTCTTTTTGGTGATGCTTCCTTTGATTATAAAGACAGGATTTCTCAAAATACAAATATAGTCCCATCATGGCATTCACTAAATAGTTATAGCTTGGCAAGTGCATATGTTTCAGATGATTTTTTTGGTATGATGGACGATAATGAGGGAATGATGGAAAATTCAGATAAGTTAGACATAGCAGTAGGAAGAATTTTAGCAGACTCTCCTCAAAGGGCTACTGACTTGGTTGATAAAATAAGTGATTATTACAATGCAAACTCATATGGAGATTGGAGAAATAAATTAATTGTTATCTCTGATGATGTAGATGAACCATGGGAGAGTATAATTCAAGGAACTTCAAATAGTCTAGCAGATTTAATTTCTGATAACAAACCTTTTTTTAATGTTAAAAAAATATTATCAGATGCATATGTGCAAGAATCAAGTTCTGGAGGAGAGAGATATCCAGAGGTTAACAAGGCAATTATAGATGGTATAGAATTGGGAGCATTGGCAGTTAATTATTTTGGTCATGGAGGTGAAGATGGAATTGCAAGAGAAAGAATATTTGATAAAATAGATGCAACTGAGTTATCGAATGAAAATAAATTAAATTGTTTTGTTTCGGTAACATGTGAGTTTACAAAATTTGACAACCCTGGAAGAAATACAGCTGGTGAGTTCCTGTACTGGAATAAAAATGGAGGAGCAATAGCTCTTATAACAACTACAAGGCAAATATTTGTTAGTGTTGGAGTTAATTTTAATCTAACCCTAGAGAATTACCTATTTTCGTTGAATTCTGACAACTATCATACGATGGCTGAGGCATTAAGATTAACAAAAAATGATCCATCAATTTCTGGTTCTGATCAAAGAAGATTGGTATTTTTTATAGGAGATCCTGCAATGAAATTGGCAATACCTAAGCCGAATATTAGAATAACTGAAATTAATGATATTCTAATTAATGAATTTACGGAACCATTACAAGGATTGAGTTCTGTAAAAATTGAAGGCCAGATTGATGATGAATTTGGCAATAAAATTGATGACTACCAAGGAGAATTAGTTACTACGGTATTTGATAAGAATATTGAGAGATCTACTCTTGGAAATGATGGTACATCTCAGAATGACTCTCCAATAATATTGGATTTTACTACATTAGGTGAAGTACTGTTTAGAGGAAGATCATCTATTGAAAATGGAGATTTTAGTGTCAATTTCATAGTCCCAAGAGATGTTGTAATGGAAGTTGGTAATGGAAAAATTAGTTTTTATTCAAAAAGTAATTCGAGTTTAATGGACCAAAATGGATCTAATTTGGATATTTTAATAGGAGGAATTAATGAAAATGCGGCTGAAGATAATATTGGTCCTGAAATTGAATTATTTATGAATGATGAAGCTTTTATTAGTGGAGGAATAACTAATGAAAACCCTCATCTTTTGGTCAAATTATTTGATGAAAATGGCATTAATACTTCCAGTGGTATAGGTCATGATATTGTAGCAGTTTTAGATGATGATGTTGCAAATTCATTTAGATTGAATGATTATTATGAGGCAAATTTAGATGATTATCAAAACGGAACGATAAATTATCCATTGAGAGATATTTCTCCTGGCTTGCATACCTTAAGTTTAAAGGCTTGGGATGTGTATAATAATTCATCAACTTCTGAAATACAGTTTGTAGTCCATGATCAAGACCAGGAATTAGTCATTTCTAATGTTTTAAATTACCCTAATCCCTTTATTAATTTTACTGAATTTTGGTTTAATCACAATAGTTCTAGTGATTTAAGCGTTAGTATACAGATATTTACTATTTCAGGAAAACTTGTAAAAACAATTAATGGATATGCAAACACCTCAAATAGTTCTTCTTTATCTAGGGATTTATCCTGGGATGCAAGAGATGATTTTGGCGATAAAGTTGCAAAAGGTGTTTATATATATAGGTTGACTGTTAGATCTGATCAAATTGGCAAACAGGCTTCAAAAACTGAAAAACTTGTAATACTGTAATATTAAATTATATTTGTTGGCTCAAAACAAAACTATGAAAAACCTTATTTATTCTGTTTTATTATCGTTAATCACATTAAATTTAAATGCTCAAACTCTTACTGAAGTAACTCCTAATCCAAATGATAGTAGGGTTATCACAACGGGGGTCCCATTTCTTTTAATTGCATCTGACGCTAGAGCAGCAAGTATGGGTGATATGGGTGTTGCAACATCTGCAGATGTATTTTCTCAACACTGGAATCCATCGAAATATGTTTTTTCTGAAAGTAAATCTGGTTTTGGTTTAAGCTATACTCCTTATTTGAGCAAATTGGTTAACGACATTTCGCTTGGCAACATAACCTACTACAATAGACTGAATGAAAGAAGTGCTTTTGCAGTTAGTTTTAAATATTTCTCACTAGGAGAAATAGAAATTATCCAAGATGAATTTTCAGAAGCATTAATTGAAAAACCAAATGAAATGACAATGGATGTTTCCTATTCATTAAGGCTAGCTGATAAATTTTCTATGGGTGTTTCAGCTAGATATTTAAGATCTGATTTAAAAATACAGGCAGTTGATGATACAGCAAAAGCAGCAAGTTCATATGCTGTAGATATTTCTGGTTACTATCAAGGTGAGGAACAATCCTATGGCGGTATTGATGGTAGATTCAGAGGAGGTTTTATACTTCAAAATCTAGGCCCAAAAATTAAATATGACGAGTCAGGGAGAGAGACCTTTCTTCCTACAAATTTTAAGTTAGGAGGGGGATTTGATTTTATTTTAGATCAATACAATAAAGTTTCAGTCACTGCCGAAGTTAGCAAATTACTTGTTCCTACACCACCACTATTAGGGACTTATACTGAGTTCAATGATAATAATGATAATGGGATTTTTGATGAAGGTGATGAGCAAGTTGGCGAATCTTATGTTGAAATAATTGATGGGATGTCTACTGATGTAGATTTTCTTTCAGGAGTTTTTCAGTCATTTTCTGATGCACCAGGAGGGTTTAGTGAAGAATTGAAAGAATTTACTTGGGCTCTAGGAGCAGAATACTTATATGAAGACTCTTTTGCAATAAGAGCTGGATTTTTTAATGAAAGTGAAGAAAAAGGTGCAAGAAAATTTCTTGCCTTAGGGGCAGGTTTTAAATTTTCAGGAACAAAAATAGATCTTTCTTATCTTTTCTCAGCATCAAAAGTGCCTAGTCCATTAGAGAATACTTTAAGATTTTCATTAACATTTAATTTTGGCAGTAATGAATATACGGAGTATTAAAATTAATTATGAAAGAAATTAAGATCCATTCTAATTTTAAAGTTTTCGATTCAATTGATGAGCTTCCTGATCAAATTAAAGTTTTATTTAATAAAGCTAAATTAATAAGAGAATCTGCATACTCTGAATATTCAAAATTTAGTGTGGGCGCTGCAGTTTTGTTGGAGAATGGAGAAATTTTATGTGGCTCTAATCAAGAAAACGCGTCTTATCCATCTGGATTGTGTGCTGAAAGAACAGCTTTATTCTATGCAAATTCTAAATATCCAAAGATTAAAATCAAAGAAATAGCTGTTATAGCTGGATCAATTAATAAAATTAATGAAAATCCCGTTGCTCCATGTGGTTCGTGTCGACAAGTAATTTCTGAATTTCAAACTAAGCAAAACTCTGATATTGGATTGTATTTTATGGGTGAAAAAGGTAAAATAATATACACAGATTCCATAAATAATCTTCTTCCATTTAAATTTGACAAGTCTTTTTTATAAAAATTATAAAATTAACTTTTTACAATAGAAATCATTGTCTTATTTTTATGTATCATTCTTACTAATTAAATGAGGAAAATAACAAAGGAAACATATTTATCTTGGTATGAGGACATGTTCTTCTGGAGAAAATTTGAGGATAAGCTTGCAGCTGTATATATTCAGCAAAAGGTTAGAGGTTTTTTACATCTATATAATGGGCAAGAAGCTGTATTAGCAGGATCCTTGCATGCAATGGATCTTAGTAAAGATAAAATGATAACTGCTTATAGAAATCATGTTCAACCCATAGGCATGGGAGTTGATCCAAAAAGGGTAATGGCAGAATTATATGGAAAAGTAACTGGAACTTCTATGGGTTTAGGAGGATCAATGCATATTTTTTCAAAAGAAAATCGTTTTTATGGTGGACACGGAATTGTAGGAGGTCATATTCCATTGGGAGCAGGTATAGCTTTTGGAGATAAGTACCATGGAAGAGATGTGGTGACACTATGCTATTTTGGAGATGGGGCTGCAAGACAAGGTTCTTTACACGAAACTTTTAATTTATCCATGCTATGGAAATTACCAGTGGTGTTTATATGTGAAAACAATGGTTATGCTATGGGGACTTCTGTAGAAAGAACTTCTAACAATCCAGATCTATGGAAGCTAGGTTTAGGGTATGAAATGCCTGCAGAACCCGTTGATGGTATGGATCCAGCTAAAGTTGCTAGAGCAGTTAGTCAAGCAATAGTACGCGCTAGAAAGGGAGATGGTCCAACTTTCTTAGAAATGAAAACATATAGATATAGAGGTCATTCAATGAGTGATGCTCAACATTATAGAACTAAAGATGAAGTTGAAGAATATAGAAAAATTGATCCTATTTTACAGGTTAAGAAAATACTACTAGAGAAAAAGTACGCTTCTAAAAATGAGATTGAAAAGATTGATAGCAGGGTGAAAGAGAAAATTAAGGAGTGCGAAAAGTTTGCTGAAGAGTCACCATACCCTGAAAAAAATGTTCTTTATGATGCAGTGTATGAACAAAAAAATTATCCATTTTTAAAACACAAACTCTAAGCTATGGCTGAATTAATTAAAATGCCGAGATTAAGTGATACCATGGAAGAGGGTACTGTCGCTAGTTGGTTTAAAAAAGTAGGAGACAAGGTAAGTGAAGGTGATATTTTAGCTGAGATAGAAACTGATAAAGCTACAATGGAGTTTGAATCCTTTTATGATGGAACACTATTATATATTGGGGTTAAAGAAGGGGAGAGTACTAAGGTTGATGAACCCTTAGCAATAATTGGTGAGGCTAATGAAGACTATAAATCCCTTTTGGATGATGCTAAGAAGTCTGATGAAGTAATTCAGGAAAAGATTGAAATAAAAGAAGAAGATAAAGAGATTGAAGTTGTTAAAGAAGAACTTGAAATTGAAAATGTTCCCGAACCAATTAGTAAAACTACATCATCTACAAAAAGAATATTTATTTCACCATTGGCCAGAAAATTAGCTAAGGAGCGAGGAATTAATATTAGTGAAATAAAAGGCACGGGAGAGAATGGAAGAATTATAAAATCTGATGTAGAAAATTATACTTCATCTTCAAAAGATGCCAAATCTAAGACATTTGTTGGTATTGAAGATTTTCAAGAAATACCTCATTCTCAGATGAGAAAAACTATTGCTAAAAGACTTTCAGAATCTAAATTTAATGCTCCGCATTACTACCTAACGGTTGAATATGATATGTCAAATGCAATCATTATAAGAGAACAATATAATTCAATTCCTGATATTAAAATTTCATATAATGATATTATAATTAAAGCATGTTCATTGGCATTGGCCAGTAATCCAAAATTGAATTCACAATGGTTTGATGATAAGATTAGATACAATAATCATATTCATATTGGTGTTGCCGTAGGAGTAGATGAAGGACTCATTGTGCCTGTTTTAAAGTTTGTTGACCAGATGAGTATCGTAGATATTAATTCAAAAGTTAAGGATCTTGCAGATAGAGCAAGAAATAAAAAACTAACCCCGGAAGAAATGCAGGGAAGTACATTTACAATATCTAATTTAGGAATGTTTGATATAGAAAGCTTTACATCAATTATTAATCAACCTAATTCAGTTATACTTTCAGTTGGTTCAATTGTTCAAAAGCCAATTGTTAAGAATGGAAATATTGAAGTTGGAAATACAATGAAAGTTACACTAGCATGTGATCATAGAGTAGTTGATGGGCTAACTGGATCAAAATTCTTACAAACATTGAGAGAGTTTATTGAAAATCCTATAACAATGATAATTTAATTTATTCTTTTCTTATTTAAATAAATTTTATGGCTAAGAACATAATTATTACTGGGACCAGTAGCGGTATAGGTTATGAGTTGGTTAAAATTTTTTCCACCAAAGGACATAATGTAATTGCTCTTTCCAGAAATATTTTACCTACTAATGACTTAAGATTGTCAAATGTATACTCTATAAGTTTTGATATTAATAATAATTCTGATCATAAAGTGCTCATAGAATATATATCGAAAAATTGGAAACACGTAGATGTTTTAATTAATAATGCTGGAGTTTTAATTAATAAACCTTTTTCTGAAACAACTACCGAAGATTTTAATAAAGTCTATTCTACTAATGTTTTTGGGGTAGCAGCAATTATTAATAATATACTTCCATTTGCAAAAAAAGGTAGTCATGTAATAAATATTAGTTCAGTTGGCGGTGTACAGGGAAGTGCTAAATTTTCTGGTCTTTCAGCTTATAGTTCTAGTAAGGGGGCATTGATAACTTTAACAGAATTGCTTGCAGAAGAATATAAAAATTCAGGAATATTTTTTAATGTACTTGCACTTGGAGCAGTTCAAACAAAAATGTTAGAAAAAGCATTTCCTGGATATAAGGCTCCCTGTAGTGCTGGTGAAATGGCTAAATACATATATAATTTTTCTCTTAAAACCAATAGCCTTTCTAATGGAGGTGTTATTTTAGTTTCTGATATAACTCCTAAAAGATGAATAGTTCTATTCTAAAATACATACCGTTGAACTCTAGAGATTATCTTAATAAGATTTTAAGTGAAAATAAAATTAGCTTACTTATTAAGAAAGAAAGAAGAACAAAACATGGAGATTTTAGGGTACTAAAAAATGGAGAATGTCAAATTACAATAAATTCTAATTTGAATTCATATAGATTTTTAATAACATTAATTCATGAAATTGCGCATTATAAGGTATATAAAATTTATGATAAAAAAGTAAAACCTCATGGTCAGGAATGGAAGCAAATATTTAAATATATGATGCTCCCATTATTGAATCCTAAAATTTTCCCAAGTGATTTGATTTCATACATCTCTAACTACATTAAAAACCCTAAAGCTTCTACTGATACAGATTTTAACTTGTCTTTAGCTTTAAGATCTTATGATTTTAATAAAGAAAAAAAGTATATTTTTGAAATAAATAATGGAAGTAAGTTTAAGATATACAATGGAAGGGCGTTTATTCTTGAGGAAAAATTAAGAAAAAGGTATAAATGCAAGGAAATAGTATCAGGAAGGACATATCTATTTAATCCAAATGCAGAAATTGAATTAGTGTAAATATGAGTAAAAAAATAACTAGTGTAGCGGTAAGTGGCTATTTTGACCCTATTCATGTTGGGCATCTTGAATATTTAGAACTTGCAAAAAAACTTGGCAATAAATTAATTGTTATAGTTAACAATAATCATCAGTGTGCTTTGAAAAAGGGCAAACCATTCATGGATGAATTAGATAGGGTTAGAATTGTTAAATCTCTTGGAATGGTTGATGATGTATTTCTTTCAATTGATAATGATAAATCAGTTTGTAAATCTTTAGAAGAATTAAAACCTGATATTTTTGCAAATGGTGGAGATAGAGCTACTTCAGAAGTCCCAGAATCAGCAGTATGTAGAAAATATAATATTAAAATGGTTGATGGTTTAGGGGATAAAATTAGGAGTTCTTCATCTTTAACGGGCCTGGAAGAAATAGAATAGTCTAACTATTTTTTATATACATTTCTCTTACTTTTTTATATAAATTTGAGGAATACACGAAGTTAGTTACTGATTCATTGTCAGTTTTGAAAATAGTGTGTTTACTTCCTTCCCATTCTTTATTTCCTTCTTTTAAAAAAATTATTTTTTCACCAATTTCCATAACAGAATTCATGTCATGAGAGTTTATAATTGTAACGATTTTGTACTCATCGGTGATTTCTTTAATTAAATTATCAATAATAATGGCTGTATTAGGATCTAATCCAGAGTTCGGTTCATCGCAAAACAAGAATTTAGGATTATTTACAATTGCTCTGGCTATTGCAACTCTTTTTTGCATACCTCCAGATGCTTCACTAGGCATTTTTTTATTTGTATTTTCAAGGTTAACTCTTTTCAAAACTTGGTTTACCCTATCTAACATTTCATCATTACTGTAATTATTGAACATTTTCAAAGGAAGCATTACGTTTTCTTCTATGTTCATTGAATCAAATAATGCACTTCCTTGAAAAACTGTACCAATTTTTGATTTGAGACCCATTTTTTCTTTATCAGAAATATTTTTATAATTAATACCATCAAATTTAATTTCTCCTTCATCATAATTATGCAATCCTAATAAACATTTTAACAAAACTGTTTTTCCAGATCCACTTTCACCTATAACAAGACTAGTTTTGCCTCTTTCAAATGTTGCAGATATTGCACTTAGAACTTTTATTCCATCAAATGATTTCTGTAAATTTTTAATTTCTATCATTATCCTAAAAGTATTTGAGTTAAAATATAATTTAGTATGATAATGCATACACATGTCCATATAAAAGAGGTCGTGCTAGCTTTTCCAACTTCTAATGCCCCTCCTTTCATATAATATCCATGAAATGATGGAACAGTTGCAATAATTAAACCAAAAACAAATGTCTTTATAAATGCATATGTCATATGGAATGGTATGAATTCTGTTTGAATTCCAGTAATAAAATTATCTACTGTGCTGTATCCACCATAAATACATGCAGCCATTCCGCCTAGCATTCCTAAAAACATAGCGACTGATATTAAAAAAGGGTATAATAACATTGCTATAACCTTTGGAAAAACAAGATAGTTTATAGAATTTACACCCATTACTTCTAGAGCATCTATTTGCTCAGTCACTCTCATGGATCCAATACTAGATGTTATGAAAGATCCAACTTTTCCAGCCATAATTATTGAAATTATAGTAGGTGCAAATTCTAATATAATAATTTCTCTTGTTGCGAATCCAATAAGATATTTGGGATATAATGAGCCAGTCATGTTAAGTGCCATTTGAATAGTGATAACTCCTCCAATAAAAAAGGAAACAAATGAAATAATTCCTAGAGAATTAACTACAGTATCTTCAGTATCTTTTATTATAAGTTGTCTCATAACCGACCACTTGGTTGGTTTATCAAACATTTTCTTTAACATTGTAAAATATAAACCTATGTTGTGAAAAAAAATCATCTATAATATTTCATTTATTAAATAAATTAGAATATAATTTACAACAAATTATTTTTTATCGCACTTAACATCTAATTTTGGTGCAAAATTAATTAAAAAAAATGTTAAGATTTTTTTGCATAACATGTGTTTTCCTATTTTTTAATTGTCAATCTAATTTTTTAGATAATAACAGCTCAAAACCAAAAATTATTGTTGGTGTTGTTGTTGATCAGATGAGATATGATTATTTAACAAGATTAAGTAATAAATTTTCTGAAGACGGGTTTAATAGGTTAATTAATCAAGGGTTTAACTGTACAAATAATCATTATAATCATGTTCCTACTGTAACAGGCCCAGGTCATTCATCTATTGCTACAGGTTCAACTCCAAGTATAAATGGAGTCGTTGGAAATAGCTGGTATGACAGAAATATTGAAAAGGAAATATATTGCGCAACAGATTTAAGCTATGAAAATATTGGAGGAAATGCTTATTATGGAAAAAAATCCCCTAAGAATTTGCTAACACTAGCATTTGCAGATCAAAATAGAATTCAAAATAAAATGAAGTCTAAAACAATATCTGTTTCTATTAAGGATAGAGGTGCAATTTTTATGGGAGGAAAAAATGCTAATGCAGCCTACTGGTTTTATGGTAAGAATAAAGGAGAATGGATAACAAGCTCTTATTATATGAACGAATTACCAAGCTGGGTAATTCAATTTAATGATATAAATAATATTTCAAAATATATAGTTGATTGGATTACACTTTATGATTTAGATAGTTATGATTTAAAAAGAGAAGATAATAATGATTTTGAAAAATTTTTTAAAGGAAAAGATGACAGTGGCTTTCCTTATTTAACAAAAAATCTAATGGAAAAAAATGATGGTTTTGATATGATAAGTGAAACACCATTTGGAAATTCAATGACCACAGACTTTGCAATTGCAGCAATTGAAGGAGAAAAATTAGGAGAAGACAATTATACAGATGTGCTTACAATTAGTTATTCTTCAACTGATTATATTGGACATAACTTTGGAGTATTTTCTTTAGAGACTGAGGATACTTATTTAAGGCTAGACTTGGAGATAAAGAGATTATTAGATTATTTAGATAATAAAATTGGCAAAAATAACTATTCGCTTTTTTTAACTGCTGACCATGGTGCATTAGAGGTTCCAGCATACCTAAATTCAAAGGGTGTGAAGGCCATGTCTGTTAATAAATATAAATTTATTAAGAGTGTTTCCAAATATTTAGATGAAACTTTTGGAAGTAAAAAAATAATAGAACATTCAGTCAATAATAACATATATATTAATTATAAGGAGGTTAGATCTCTGGATCTGAATATGGATGCAGTAAAAGAAAAAATCATAAATCATTTAAAAACTTATGATTTTATAAATTCTGCTTATTCATTAGATGAGATAATTTCTTTATCAAAATTAACTAACTATCAAGAGTTAATAAAAAATGGATATCATCCAGAAAGAAGTGGAGATATTGTTTTTGTTTTGGAGCCAAATGTTATTATTTATGGTGATAGAGGGACTACTCATGGATCTGGTTATGATTATGATACTCATGTGCCTTTAATTTTTTACGGGAATGGAATTAATAAGGGTGAAACAAGCATTAGAACAGAGATTACTGATATTGCACCAACAATTAATGCATTATTAGGTTTAGAAACTAGTCAAGCCTATTCTGGAAAGATTCTAGATTTTGTTATTAAATAATTGACTGGTTTATTTTGTCAATATAATTTAGAATATCTTCCTTCCCTGCATGTTTTTTACTGGATGAAAGAAAAATTTCTGGTAAAATTTCCCAGTTTTTTTCAAGCTCTTTTTTGTAGTTAAGAAGTTTGTTGTCGATTTCTGTTTTAGTTAGCTTATCCGTTTTGGTAAAAATTATAGAAAAAGGAATTTTATTTGTGGCCAACCATAGTATAAAATCTAAATCTATTTTAAACGGAGAATGTCTTACATCAATTAGAATAAAAGCAGATACCAATTGTTTTCTATGTTTAAAATAATCAGTAATGCTTTTTTGAAAATGTTTTTTATTTGATTTAGATGTTTTTGCATAACCATAACCGGGTAAATCAACTATATGCCATGAATTATTTATTAAAAAATGATTTATTAGTTGGGTTTTACCTGGCGTGGATGATGTTTTTGCTAATTTATTCTGATTTGTTATCATATTAATTAGCGAAGATTTTCCAACATTACTCCTTCCAATAAATGCATATTCAGGCATTATTGTTTTAGGGCAATCTTTTTCTTTTTGACTGCTTAAATAAAATTTTGCAGATTTAATTTGCATTTATTTACTTGTATTTAGATTTCTTTTGGAGAACCAGCTAAGTACCATTTCATTGAATTTTTTTGGATGCTCCATCATAGGTGCATGACCACATTTATCAATCCAATATAAATCTGAATTTGGAAGTAGTTTATGAAATTCATTAGCAACATGTGGTGGAGTTACAATGTCGTCTTTTCCCCAAATTAGGCATATGGGAATTTTTATTTTTGGCAAATCTTTTGCCATATTATGTCTTATAGCACTTTTAGCAAAAGCTAGGATTTTAATTAATTTATTTCTGTTATTTACTGTTTCAAATATCTCATCTACTAGAGATTTGGTAGCAACTTTTGGATCAAAAAATACTTCCTCAACTTTTTTCTGCATTACTTTATAGTCACCTCTTTTAGTATAACCACTTCCCAATCCGGATTCATACAATCCTGAGCTTCCAGTTAGAATTAAGCCTTTAGCCTTGTTAAATAATTTAGTATAATACAGCCCTATATGGCCGCCTATTGAATTTCCAATAATTATATAATTCTTTAATCCTTTAAACTTGATAAATTCATACAGGAATTCAGCTAAACTTTTTATTGAGCTTTTCATTATAGGCATATCATATATTGGAAGAGATGGCATTAGAACTCTATATCCTTTATTTTTAAAAAACTTAATTACAGCACTAAAATTGCTAAGACCACCCATTAGCCCATGCAATAGAATAATTGGCATTCCTTCACCTTCTTCAATATATTTGAATTTTCCCTCTTGTTTTAGGATAAACTTCATAGGATTTAGTTAAAAAGCAATACGAAATTACTTAATTTATTTAGAATTATGTCTTTTTCTTCTTAATTAACACCTATTGTTAATGTTTTTGTTGATTATTAAAGTATAAAACATAACATTCTTATATTCAAAGAGTTAACTATATTTTTTGTTGTTTTTAATCGATGAAATATGTCTTTAATAGATTTTTATTAACAATGTGGTAAAATGTGGTAAAATGTGGTAAAATTTTTAGTAAATTTGATTCAATCCAAAATTACATTTTAATCTTGAATTATCTAATAGGGACATATGAGTGTACAATTGATGTAAAAGGAAGAATTATGATTCCAGTTGCATTAAAGAAACAGCTTTCAGGTATTTTAAATAAAGGCTTTGTTCTTAAAAGAGCGGTTTTTCAGCAATGCTTGGAGTTGTATCCTATTTCTCAATGGGAGCAATTAATCACAAAAGTTAATTCATTAAATAGATTCAAGAAGAAAAATAATGATTTCATAAGGAGATTTACTGCTGGAGTGAAATTTATTGAATTAGATACTTCAGGGAGGTTATTAATCCCTAGAGATTTAATTGATTTTGCAAATATCAGCAAGGAAATTGTTGTTTCTTCTTCAGTTGATATAATCGAGATATGGGATAAGAGAGGTTATGAAGACACCATCAAGGATGCAACTGTTGATTTTGCAAGTTTAGCTGAGGAAGTAATGGGTCAGGATGATGATTAGCACTAATTATCATAACCCTGTTTTATTAGCTGAATCTGTTGAAGGATTAAATATTATTGAAGATGGTATTTATGTAGATGCAACATATGGAGGTGGGGGCCATAGTAGAGAGATACTATCAAGATTGGGTGAAAAAGGACAATTAATTGCCTTTGATCAAGATTTTGATTCAAAATCAAATTTAATTGATGATAATAGGCTACTATTTATAAATGAGAATTTCATGTATTTAAAAAAATTTTTGAAGCTGAATAACATTTCAAAATTAGATGGAATTTTAGCTGATTTTGGAGTTTCATCATATCAGCTTGACAAGCCAGAGCGTGGTTTTTCATATCGGTTTGAAGCAGATTTAGATATGAGAATGGATAATAATTCTTCTTTAACAGCATATGAGATTATAAACAAATATACCAGTGAAGATTTAAATAAAATGTTTAAGAATTATGGAGAGTTAAACAATGCTAGAAAAATCACAAGGGAAATAATCAATAATAGGGCAAAGAACGAGATTAAAACTACAACTCAATTAAATAAAATTATACAGCCCTTAATACCTAATAGGATTTCAAATAAAATATTATCTAGAGTTTATCAATCTATTAGAATTGAGGTGAATAATGAATTAGAGGCAATCAGATCTTTGCTAAAACAAACAGTAGAATTATTAAAGGTTGGAGGAAGAATAAGTCTAATTTCTTACCATTCTCTTGAGGATAGAATCGTCAAGAGATTTTTTAAAACTGGAAAATTCCAAGGTGAAATAGAAAAAGATATTTATGGCAATTATTCTTTGCCATATAAAATTATAGAAAAGTTAATTGTGCCAAATCAAACAGAAATAAACAGAAATATTAGAGCTAGGAGCGCAAAACTAAGAATAGCAGAAAGAGTATAAACATGAGAGATAGACTAATAAATATTATAAAGGGAAATTTTTTGATTAATGAAAATGCCTCAGGTAATTGGTCCTTCATCTTAATCTTTTTGCTTCTATCAATTATAATGATTTCAAGTTCACATGCTGTAGATAAAAAAGTACATAATATTTCAAAACTAAATAAAGAAATTAAATCTCTAAGATCAGAATTTGTAGATGTCAGGTCTAATTTGATGCAGTATCAAATGGAGTCTTCAATTTTAATAAAATTAAATGAAAAGGGTATAGTTTCTTCTACAAACCCACCCAACAAGATTATAGTAAATGTCAAAAATTAAAAAAAATATTATTACAAGACTCTATATAGTTAGCTTCTTTATGCTAGTCTTCGCGTCTTCAATAATATTTAAATTAATTGACATACAATTTACTAATGGTGATTATTATAGGGAGTTATCAGAAAATAGGGTTTTTAAAAATATAGAAATCCCTGCAAATAGAGGAAATATATATTCTGAGAAAGGCAGATTACTTGCAACATCTGTCCCAAAGTATGACATAAGATTTGATGCACTGGCTCCAACCGAAAACAACTTCAATGAATATGTTGAAGAGTTAAGTATAAAACTTGGAGAAAACTTCAATAAACCTTCAGAATATTATATTAAAACACTCACAAATGCTAGGATCAATAAAAACAGATATTTATTAATAGCTAGAAACCTTGGGTATTTAGAATATATGAAAATTAAGAACTTCCCATTATTTAGATTAGGAAGTTTTAAAGGTGGAATAATAACAGAACAGTATACAAAGAGAGATTACCCAATTGGAGGGGTTGCTCAAAGAACAGTAGGCTATGAAAGGTATGATGATTTTGGAAATGTAACTAGACCTGGAATTGACGGTGCGTTTGGTCCTAAATATTTAAAAGGTGAAAATGGAAGTAGACTTTCTCAAAAAATCGGAAAAGGTCAATGGAAGCCTGTTGAGGATTTCAATCAAAAAGAACCAAGAGATGGATATGATATTTATACTACAATAAATATTGAAATTCAAGACGTAGCCCATTTTGCATTACTAGAACAATTAGAATATTATGAGGCTGATCATGGAAGTGTAATTGTAATGGAAACTAGTACGGGTGAGATTAGAGCTATATCAAATTTGGGTAGAACCTCTGAAGGAAAATATTACGAGAAGTTAAACTATGCAATAGGTGAATCTCATGAGCCAGGCTCAACTTTTAAATTAATGGCAATGGTAGCAGCATTAGAAGACAAGGTAGTTGATACTAGCGACGTTATTGACACTAGAAATGGTGTTTTATCTTTTTATGGAAGAAAAGTAAGGGATTCAAAAAAGGGAGGTTATGGGAAAATTTCTGTTGCCAAGGCATTTGAAGTTTCTTCAAATACAGGACTTGTACAAATTGTAAATAATGGATATGAAAAAAATCCAGAAAAATTTATTGATAGAATTTTCAGTATGGGTTTAAATAATCAATTAGATTTAGAATTAATAGGTGAGGGAAAACCAATATTTACACATCCTTCAGACAAGAAAAATTGGGATGGTTTGGATTTGCCATGGATGGCATTTGGTTATGGAATTTCATTAACACCTCTACAGACACTTACTTTTTATAATGCTATTGCCAACAATGGTAAGATGGTAAAACCTAGATTCTTAAAAGAAGTTAGATCTTTTGACAATGTAATTGAAACTTTTGATACGCAAATAATTAATTCATCTATATGTAGTAAGGAAACAATTAATAAGGTTAAACAAATGATGATAAATGTTGTTGAGAAAAAACATGGAACGGCTCATAATATATATGATAAGAATTTTTCTATGGCAGGAAAGACTGGTACATGTCAAACTGAATACTGGAAAAACTCTAATCTATATATTTCATCGTTTGCCGGATATTTTCCAGCAGAAGACCCTAAATATTCATGTATAGTAGTTATTCATAAACCCAATAAAACAAAGGGATATTATGGAAATGTAGTTGCAGCTCCTGTATTTAAGAAGATTGCTCAAAAAATATATTCTGAAACTCCAGTAGTGCAGGAGCAGAAGTTTTTAAATGAGATTAATATTCTTAAAGAAGATGGTAATGATACTAACCCATATTACATGAGCTTAAATAGTTCTATTATGCCTGATTTATCAAAAATGGAATTAATGGATGCAATTGCATTACTAGAAAATTTTGGAATGAAAGTTATAATTCAAGGTAAAGGAAAGAAAATTAATCAATCAATAAAAAAGGGAAAAAGAATTAAAAAAGATCAAAAAATAATACTCAGATTAAGTTGAAGGCAGTAAGAGAAATATTATATAAAGTAAACATTAATAAAGTTATAGGGGATACTGGTACTTTAATAAGAAATGTTGTATCTGATTCTAGAGAAGTAATTGAAAAAGATTTATATATAGCAATTGATGGAGTTAATGTTGACGGACATAAGTTTATTAATTCTGCAATAAAAAAAGGAGCAATATGTATTGTTTGTGAAGTATTACCAAATAAGTTACGTGAAGGTATATTATATGTTGTGGTTGAATCAACAAGAGAGTCAATTGGAATTATTTCTTCAAATTATTTTTCCAGTCCATCAAGTAAATTAAAATTAATTGGCATAACAGGCACTAATGGAAAAACAACAATTGCAACACTGCTATACAGCTTATACAAGACAGCTGGACTAAAAGCAGGACTAATTTCTACTGTAATTAACTATGTGGATGGAAAGGAAATAGACTCCACTCAGACTACTCCAGACTCATTAACAATAAATAAATTATTGTATCAAATGGTAGAGGAGGGTATTCAATACTGTTTTATGGAAGTAAGTTCACATGGCATTGAGCAAAGGCGAATAAGTGGACTAGAATTTGCTGGAGGGATTTTTTCAAACTTAACACATGATCATTTAGATTATCACAATAGTTTTGAAGACTACAGAGATGTAAAAAAGGACTTCTTTGACAATCTTCCAAATACTGCATTTTCTCTTGTAAATAAAGATGACAAGAATGGAAAATACATGGTTCAAAATACAAAATCTAGAATATTCACTTATGGATTAAAAACTTATGCGAATTATAAGATTAAAATTTTAGAATCTTCTTTAGAAGGAATGTTATTAAAAATTAATGAAAGTGAATTTTGGTCTAATTTATCTGGAAAATTTAATGCATATAATTTATTGGCTGTTTTTTCTACAGCCTCTATTCTTGGAATGCCATTTAGTGAAACTTTGCAGTTAATGAGTATGTTAAAGAATGTTAAGGGAAGATTTGAATATTTGAAGTTGAATAATATTACAGCAATTGTTGACTATGCTCATACTCCAGACGCTCTTAAGAATATTATAAATTCTATTAATGAAATAAAAACAAACAAAGAATCCTTAATTACTATTATAGGATGTGGTGGAAACAGAGATAAATCTAAAAGACCTGTAATGGGGGATATAGCATCATCATTAAGTTCAAAAGTTATCTTCACAAGTGACAATCCAAGAAACGAATCTCCTGAAAAAATAATTCAAGATATGGTTTCAGGAGTAAAGCCTTTGAATTCTGTTAAAACAATCTCTATTGCTAATAGAAAAGAAGCTATAAAAACAGCTTGTCAATTGGCCAAGTCTAATGACATCATTCTAATTGCAGGCAAGGGACATGAAAAGTTTCAAGAGATAAATAATAAAAAACACTTATTTGATGATTATAAAGTAGTAAAAGAATGTTTAACTAAAATGAATTAATTTATGCTATACTATCTATTTGAATACTTAGAAAAGGAATTTCAATTTCCAGGGGCATCATTGTTTACTTTTATTTCCTTTAGAGCTTCTATTAGTATTATCCTGTCTTTATTAATCTCTACCATGTTTGGAAAGTCAATAATTAATTATTTAAGGTCAAAACAAATTGGAGAGAATATAAGAGATCTTGGATTAAAAGGTCAAATGGAAAAGTCTGGCACACCAACAATGGGAGGGTTGATAATAATCTTGGCTACAATTATACCTGTATTATTATTTTCTAAGCTTGACAATATATATATCATTCTACTTATTTTAACAATGATATGGATGGGAACAATCGGATTTATAGATGACTATATTAAAAAATTTAAGAATAATAAGAATGGATTAAAAGGTGGGTATAAAATAATTGGACAAGTTTTATTAGGAATAATAGTTGGTAGTACACTGTTTTTCCATCAAGATGTTACCATTAAGGATAAAATAGTTGACACTCAGATCTATGAATTGGTAGATGAAAATACAGACGTAGTAAGAGTTGAAGAAAAGTCAACAAGAACAACAATACCATTTCTAAAAAACAATGAATTTAATTATTCTGATTTAGTAACATGGATTCATCCAAATCTTGAAAAATATACTTGGATAGTATTTATTTTCTTTGTCGTATTAATTCTAACAGCAGTTTCTAATGGAGCTAATTTAACAGATGGTCTTGATGGGCTAGCAGCTGGTTCTTCAGCAATTATAGTATTAACATTAGGTGTCTTTACCTGGGTTTCAGGAAATATAATTTTTTCTGACTATCTAAATATTATGTATATCCCAAGGGTTGAAGAAATTACAATTTTTATTGCAGCATTTGTTGGTGCTCTTGTAGGGTTTTTATGGTACAATACATATCCAGCTCAAATATTTATGGGTGATACAGGAAGTTTAACAATTGGAGGAATAATTGCGGTAATATCTGTTGCTGTTAGAAAGGAATGGTTAATTCCTCTAATATGTGGCATTTTTTTAATTGAAAATCTATCTGTGATTATTCAGGTGTTCTACTTTAAATATACCAAAAAGAAATATGGTGAAGGCAGGAGAATTTTTAAAATGTCTCCACTGCATCATCATTACCAAATGTCAGGATATCATGAAAGCAAAATAGTAACTAGATTTTGGATACTAGGAATATTTTTAGCAATACTATCAATTGTAACTCTAAAGATTAGATAAATGAAAAGTATTATTATTCTTGGTGCAGGAGAAAGTGGAATAGGTTGTGCATTATTGGCACAGTCTAGAGGATATAATGTATTTGTTTCTGATAGTAATAATATTCAAGAATCAACTAGGATTCAATTAACTGAAAATAATATAGAATTTGAGGAGAGCTCACACAATAAAGCAATTAATATGAAACCTGATTTTGTTGTTAAGAGTCCAGGAATACCTGATTCATCTCAAGTAATTAAATCATATATAAAAAATAATATTAATGTTATTTCTGAAGTAGAATTTGCATCCAGGCATACAGATTCAGAAATAATTGCAATTACAGGAAGCAATGGCAAAACAACAACAACTTTGCTTACACATCAGATTTTAAGTGATCAGGGCTTGAATGTTACAATTGGAGGAAATATTGGAACTAGTTTTTCTTCCTTACTCATTTCTGATGATTACAATTATTTAGTATTAGAGGTAAGTAGTTTTCAGCTGGACGGAATAGTAGAATTTAAACCCCATATTGCTGTAATTACAAATTTATCGCCTGATCACTTAGACCGATATAAGAATTATGAAGATTATATTAAATCAAAATTTAGGATAGTGATGAATCAGGATGCTAATGACTATCTGATCTATGATGGCGATGATCCAACAATTAACTCCTATATAAATCAAAACAAAATCAAATCAAAATTAATTCCCTTTTCTATAGAAAGAAAGATAGAAGAAGGGGCGTATTATAATAATCAATCAATCAATATTTCAATTAATAAAAAAAAACTAGCTATGTCAACTGAAAACTTTTCAATTAAAGGAAAACATAATATAAAAAATGCTATGGCAGCTGCAACAGTTGCACATTTATTAAAAATAAGAAAACAGACCATTAGAAAAAGTTTGGAACATTTTCAAAGTGTAGAGCATAGATTAGAAAATGTTTTAACAATTAATAAGGTTAACTATATAAATGATTCAAAAGCTACTAATGTAAATGCAACATATTATGCATTAGATACTATGGAAGCCCCTACAATATGGATAGTAGGAGGAATTGATAAGGGAAATAAATACGAAGACTTATTTCCATTAGTTCATAAAAAGGTAAAAGCAATTATATGCTTGGGGAAAAACAATTTTAAGCTTGTAGAAAATTTTGAGAATATAGTTGAATACATAGTTGAAACAACATCAATGGAAGAAGCTGTATCAACTGCTTATAAAATTGCTAAACCTGGGTATAATGTCTTATTATCTCCAGCATGTGCAAGCTTTGATCTCTTTGATGATTATAAGGATAGAGGAAGACAGTTTAAAGCATTTGTTAGAAAATTATAATGAATAGATTCTTAATAAATATTAAAGGCGATAAGCCGTTGTGGATAGTGATTATACTATTGGCTAGTTTTTCCTTTTTACCCGTGTATAGTTCTGCAAGTAATTTAGCCTATTTATACGGAGATGGAAATACATTTAGCTACTTATTTAAGCATTTTATTCATTTATCACTAGGATTTTTTCTGATGTATATGGTGCATAAAATACCTTATAGGTATTTCAGAGGTATATCTATATTGATGATTCCTGTTATATTGGTTTTATTAGCCTATACTATTTTCCAGCCCAGTATATCAGAATCGATGACAAATTCAAATAGATGGATTAGAATACCTATTGTAGGTTTTGGATTTCAGCCATCTACTTTAGCCTCTATAATCATCTTAATTTATGTTGCTAGATATTTATCAAAAATTAAAGACAAATTAATTACTTTTTCACAGTCTATTTTGCCATTGTGGGTTCCCGTTTTCTTAACGATTTCTTTAATTCTTCCAGCAAATTTTTCAACTAGTGCAATACTATTTTCTATGGTAATGCTATTGTGTTTTCTAGGAGGATATCCATTAAAATATTTAATTGGAATTCTATCTTCAGCAGTAATTTTATTTTCAATATTTCTTTTATCAGTTAAAGCTTATCCAGATTTGTTTCCTAATAGGGTAGATACATGGAAAAGTAGAATTGAGAGCTTTGTTGATTCAAAGCAGACTAAATCTAATTATCAAATTGAGAAGGCTAAAATTGCAATTGCCACAGGTGGAATTAGAGGATTAGGCCCTGGCAAAAGTGTTCAGAAGAATTTTTTACCACAATCTTCTTCAGATTTTATATATGCAATTATTGTAGAAGAATATGGTTTAATAGGTGGTTTAGCCTTACTATTATTGTATTTATGGTTTCTATTTAGGGTAATCATAATATCAAACAAGTCCAAAAGTGTTTTTGGATCATTACTTGCCATTGCATTAGGCATACCAATAGTTTTTCAAGCATTAGTTAATATGGCTGTTGCCGTACAATTATTTCCTGTTACAGGTCAGCCACTCCCTTTAATTAGTAGTGGCGGAACTTCTATATGGATGACATGTCTTGCAATTGGTATAATCCAGAGCGTTAGAATAGGTTCTGAAATTAATGAGGATGAAACTGATGAAAATAATCCTTTAGAAATATTAAAAGAAACAATTTAAATGAGAAGAAATAAATTCATAATTTCTGGTGGTGGTACAGGAGGACATATTTTTCCAGCTATCTCTATTGCCGATGAATTAAAATTTAGATTTTCTCAGTCTGATATATTATTTGTTGGTGCAAGAGATAGGATGGAAATGATTAAGGTACCAGCTCATGGTTATAAAATTAAAGGTCTTTGGATTTCTGGTTTAAAAAGAAAATTTAGTTTTAGCACCCTATTATTCCCCCTTAAATTAATATATAGTCTATTTCATTCACTATTGATTATACTTAAATTTAAACCAGAAGTTGTTATTGGAACAGGTGGGTTTGCTAGTGGTCCTATAGTTTTCATAGCCACAGTATTAAGAATACCAACCCTAATTCAAGAACAAAATTCATACCCTGGAATAACAAACAGAATATTATCTAGAAGCGTAAATAAAATTTGTGTTTCCTATAGTGATTTAGACAAGTATTTCCCAGCATCTAAAATTAAATTAACTGGCAATCCTATTAGAAATAATATTTCTAATGCTGAAGAAAATTATGATAAGGGTATTAAATTTTATGATCTTGATATAAATCGAAAAACTCTTTTAATTATTGGAGGAAGTCAAGGCTCACGTGAAATAAATAAACACGTTTACAACTGTATTGATTTTTTTAATTATTTGAATATCCAAGTTATATGGCAATGTGGAAAAATATATTATAATCAATATGAAAAGTTGGTAACATCTGATAATATCAAACTCTACTCTTTTTTAGAGAGGATAGATCTTGCTTTTTCGGTCTCTGATTACATAGTTTCTAGGGCAGGAGCTGGTTCTATATCAGAATTATGTGTTGTTGGAAAACCTGTGATTTTTATCCCTTCACCTAATGTTGCTGAAGATCATCAGACAAAGAATGCAAACTCATTAGTTGCAAGGGATGCTGCAATATTAATTCAAGAAGAAGATCTAGAAACAATGTTTAAGAAGATGATTAAGGAATTAAATTCCTCAAGGGATTTGCAATATAAATTATCAAAGAATATAAAGAGTTTAGCTTTTGAAAATGCTACAAGAGATATAGCTGATGAAATAGAAAAATTAATTAAAAGATGAATTTAGATGAATTTAGATAAAATAGATAACATATTTTTTATTGGAATTGGAGGAATGGGGATGAGCTCATTAGCTGAATATTTTATTAATGAAAATAAATATGTTGGCGGATATGACAGGGATATTTCAGAAAATACGGACAGACTTCAGAAATTAGGAATAGAAATTTTGTTTCATGATTCATTTGACAGGGTTAATTCAAAATTTTTAAATAAAGAAAATACGTTAATTGTATACACTCCCGCAATTCCTGCTTCTAATAATATATTAAGTGAATTTAGAGGAAATAAATTTACTTGCATAAAAAGAGCAGAGCTACTAGGTTTAGTTGTTAATAAAGGAAAATGCATTGCAATTGCTGGCACCCATGGAAAGACCACAACAACATGTATTTTAGCTCATCTATTAAATTCTTCAAATATTCCAACCACATCTTTTATTGGTGGTATTTCTGAAAATTATAATTCAAACTTCTTGTATAATGGAAATCAACTATTTCTAGTAGAAGCTGATGAATATGATAAATCATTCTTGAATTTATCTCCAGACTATGCCTGTGTCACCTCTATTGATCCAGATCACTTAGATATTTACAATGATTTTAGGGGAGTTCAGAGCGGATTTAATTCATTTATAGATAATATTAAATCAGATGGATTTCTGATTGTTCAAGAAAATTTAGATTATAATTATCCAAAATATGGTTTAAGTCATAATTCAGATTATTCTATAGAAAATATTAGAATTCATGATGGGAGTTATCTTTTTGATATTGTAACACCTGAAAAAAATTATGAGAATCTAAAATTCTCTATTCCTGGCAAGCATAATCTTATGAATGCATTGGCAGCATTTGTGATTTCAATAAAACTAGGTTGTGAATTTAATTTGTTAAAATCAGCCCTAGAGAGTTTTAAAGGAGTTAAAAGGAGATTTACTTATCATATTCGAACTAAAAACAGAATTTATATTGATGATTATGCTCATCATCCTAAAGAAATAAATTCTGTCTACGAGGCACTTAAAGAAATTTATCCAGAGCAAGATATTTTAGTTGCTTTTCAGCCTCATTTATTTACAAGAACAAGAGACTTTGTAGAAGAGTTTGCTGACAGCCTATCTCAATTCGACGCAGTATTATTATTAGATATTTATCCGGCTAGAGAGACTCCTATTGATGGAGTAAGTTCATCATGGTTATTGGATAAAATTAATAGTCCTATAAAGAAATTGGTTGATAAATCAGATTTATCATTAGAAATCCTTAATCAAAACATGAAGATTAATGTTACCCTTGGGGCTGGTGATATAGGAGATGAATGTATGAATATTAAAAAAACTTTAGAGTATGCAAATTAATTGGAGTAAAATAATATTAACATTAGTACTGATATTAATTGGAGGATTATTCTATAGTACAAACTCAATTAATTCCAAAAGAAACATAAATGATATTATTGTTGATTTTGAATCAACTAATAAATTATTTATAACTCAGGATTCAATTTTAAAGTTACTTCCAACTAGCTTTTTAAATAAAAAATCTGTTGATATAAATTATCTTGAATCACTAGTAAATTCTAATGGTTTTATAAAAAATTCTGAAGCTTATGTCTCTATTGAAGGTGATTTAATTATTAAGGTCCAGCAAAGAAATCCAATTGGAAGAATAATTTCTGAAAATACCACTTTTTATATAGATGATGAATCTAAAATTATGACAACTTCAAAAATTCATTCATCAAGAGTTCCAGTTATTTTCAATTACAGTGAATCTTTTTCTCATGATAAGATTTATCAAATGTGTGATTTAATTGATAGTGATGAATTTTTGAAAAAAAATGTAACCAGAATAAATTTTCTAAAAAATAATTATATCCAATTAAATTTTAGAGATCACGATTTTGATTTAGTTATAGGAGAATATAACAACATAGAGAAAAAAATTAAAAATTTTAAAACTTTCTATCAAGTAGCAATTGAAAATGAAAGTTTAGATAAATACAGTAAAATCAATTTACAATTTGAAAATCAAGTTGTATGCACAAATAAATAATTTATGGAAGAGAACAAAATATCGATAGGTTTAGACATAGGAACTACCAAGATAGTTGCAATGATTGGAAGAAGAAATGAGTATGGGAAAGTTCAAATATTAGGTGTTGGTAAATCTAAAAGTTTAGGGGTTCACAGGGGTGTAGTTAATAATATAACCCAAACAATTCAATCTATTCAACAGGCAGTAAATGAAGCAGAATTATCAGCAGATTGTAAAATTGAGTCTGTTACTGTTGGAATAGCTGGACAACATATTAGAAGCTTACAGCATAGTGATTATATAACTCGTACAAATTCTGAATTGGTAATTGATGAAGATGATATAGATCGTCTAATTAATCAGGTTCATAAATTAGTAATGCTCCCAGGTGAGGAAATTATTCATGTATTGCCTCAGGAATTTAAGGTAGATGGTCAAGCAGAAATTAAAGAACCTGTTGGAATGTATGGAGGTAGATTAGAAGCAAATTTTCATGTAGTTGTTGGACAGGTTTCATCAATTAGAAATATTGGTAGATGTGTTAAAAGTGCAGGTCTAGATTTAGAAGGAATAACCCTAGAACCATTAGCTTCAGCAAATGCTGTTTTAAGCTTTGAAGAAAAAGAGGCAGGAGTTGCTTTAATTGATATTGGTGGTGGGACTACTGATTTAGCTGTCTTTAAGGATGGAATTATAAGGCATACAGCTGTTATCCCTTTTGGCGGCAATGTAATTACTGATGACATTAAAGAAGGTTGCTCAATAATAGAAAAACAGGCAGAACTGTTAAAAATAAAGTTTGGTTCTGCATGGCCAGGAGAAAATAAAGAAAATGAAATAGTTTCAATTCCAGGACTAAGAGGAAGAGACCCTAAAGAAATAACCTTAAAGAACTTATCTAAAATAATACATGCTAGAACTGTTGAAATAATTGAACAAGTATACTTGGAGATAAAAAATTATGGTCATGAAGAGCAAAAAAAGAAATTAATTGGAGGAATTGTTTTAACTGGTGGAGGAAGTCAGCTAAAACATATTAAACAATTAGTTGAGTATATAACTGGGATGGATACAAGGGTTGGATATCCAAATGAGCATTTAGCAGGCGATACTGATAAGGATGTAACGATTCCACTTTTTGCAACGGCTGTAGGTCTGGTATTAGATGGATTAAGAAGATTTGAAAAAGACATTAATGAAAAAGTTAAAGTTAAAGAAACCAATAGTGAAGATGGAGAAGAAAACCAGCAAGAACAAGAATCAGAAGTTAGGAATGAGAGGACGCCATTTCTTGAGGCATTTAAAGAGAAACTAACAGAGTTTTTAGATAACGCAGAATAATTTAAACTAAATAAACAATAAAAAATGGAAGATAATTTGGATTTAGGAATAACATTTGATTTGCCAAAAAATAAATCAAACGTAATTAAAGCAATAGGTGTTGGTGGAGGTGGAAGTAATGCAATAAATTATATGTTCAACCAGGGAATCAAGGGTGTAGATTTTGTAATATGCAATACTGACGCCCAAGCTTTAAACAATAGCGGAGTGCCAAACAAGATTCAATTGGGTGTTAACTTGACTGAAGGGCTTGGTGCTGGCGCAAATCCCGAGGTTGGTTCTCAATCAGCAATTGAAAGTACTGAAGATATTAAAGCTATGCTTAATGTTAATACTAAGATGGTATTTATTACTGCTGGTATGGGTGGTGGAACTGGAACAGGGGCTGCACCTGTTATTGCAAAAATGGCAAGAGAAATGGATATTCTAACAGTTGGAATTGTAACAACTCCATTTAGTTTTGAAGGAAAAATTAGAAATGAACAAGCACAAAATGGAATAGAAAATTTAAGAGAACATGTAGATTCTTTAATTATAATTAACAATAACAAATTAAGGGAAGTTTATGGAAATTTAGGATTTAAGGCTGGATTTTCTAAGGCTGATGAAGTTCTTTCAACTGCTGCAAAGGGA
>ERZ651768.379-NODE-379-length-33688-cov-5.196483_pt1 | contig 33688 bp, 31 predicted proteins | sample MGYA00514754_ERZ651768 | MGnify/ENA metagenome assembly ERZ651768
TTACGCTGCGCATATTTTGGGCCTTCTCTAAGTCGGATCCAGCTATTACTATGCCGTTATCAGTGGGCGGCCAAATACCCAACCCGTGCTCGGTACCTGCAAAGTGATACACGCGAGTGTTATCACCTTGCTCAATATCCCTTTTACCATCCGGATCCGTATGGATGAGTGAGGCATCTCCTCTGTGGTACTCAGCCGATGTGTTCGTGTATATAACCTTGAGAGGGCATTTACGCTCGTCGAATCTGCTATGAAGAGAACCGGTCTCTTCAGTTTCCGGGTCTGTCTGGGATACCGACGCAAATGGGAATAATTGATGCATCGTGTTGTTTCGGTCTTTTGAATTTTGACCAAAGCGTTGGTTGAACTCGCCCCTGTTCCCCCCAGCCACATTGGCAATAATTCCATCCAACGTCTCTCTCCCCTGCTCATCAAGGTTGAAGTCGTTATACACGAAGGTCCGAAGTAATCTACCTGTTTGTGATCTCCCGTAGGCATAGGCATACTCTATCCCTCCAACCGGTGAAGGAACGTCGTCGCTACCATGCTTGACCCAGGAGACACAATCTCTCAGCGCTGCAAAGCTCAAGCCTATAATCGGAGCCCCCCCAGTCGTATAAATAACTTGGTAGAGCCTCCCTTTTTCAAAGCCCTTCTTCGAACAAATATAAGATGGATCAGCATGGTAGGTACCGTCGTCATCTATCCTTCCAAATCTCCAATCATCTCGAGGCATTGTTTCCGGATTACCGTCCGGCATATCCCTTATCTCTACCAATGCCTCGGATTCGTACATATCCGCTGCCTCATATGGTTTGTGATTCTTGTCGGAGAGCAAAAAGTTTTTCGTGTCCTCCGGAGACTGTAACTGCATATAAACCTTGCCATTAAGCCTAGCCCCAGAGGAGTTTAACGCCTCTGGACCGGTCATAGTAATCAGGGCATTTTGAGGAGGTGCATCCACTTGCCAACCGCAAGCCACTATCACATAACCCATCTCCATTAGAAATCCATCCCCCAGATCAATATCAGCATCAACTGGCGTGTCATCTTCGATTTGAAGTCGCAAAGCCCTGTTGAAATTTGGAAGGGCAACTCTGTTACCTCTATTGACCACATCGAGCACCATCCTGCCGGATATTTTGGAAAGATCTACAGGCCTTATGATTGAAACATCTGAGGAGAATTCAACCCTGGATTGTGAGTTTCGCGGGGCGCGTTTCACATCTGTTATCCCTGCGTTTGCTGTGTGCTCGGGATCGACAGCAAATTTGAGAACCCCTCGTACCTCCTCATATGGACCAACATCACCAAATGACTTCCCATCCGCGAGAGTCTTACGGAAAACAGTTTCGAATTCAATAACTGGCATTTCTAGTTCTCTTTTCTATGTGAGTTATTTGCATTTTTTAAAATCCCCCCTTGATAGGCAGATCGGTACTCCTAGAGAATACATTTTAGACAAACTTGAGATTCTGGAGAAAAACATGCCGAAGTTCGCAACATTTGGCGAAACCATGGTGCAGTATAACGCTAAGTATCTTGGCCCATACAATCCGAAAGGCGATCACATTTCAGATGTTGCTGGAGCCGAATCAAACGTCGCATTAAATCTCAGTCGCATTACAAGTGGTTCTGTTCATGCACTCTGGATCAGCCGACTGGGTAACGACGAAGCTGGAAAACTCATCGCCGACACTCTTTCGCAAGTGATAGACATATCAGCACCTATCCGGGATCGCGAAAAAACCGGCATATCATTTCTAAATCACTACGATGACGATAGCCATATCAAGGAATACCAGCGAGCCGGAAGTGCTGCAAGTAACCTGAGCTTCGAAGATGTAGAATCACATTTACCAGGATCAGATCTCTTTCACGTCACCGGCATTACCCCGGCACTAAGTGCGTCTTGCAGAGATGCTACTTTAAAATCAATGAAAAGATGCTTGGAACTCAATATACCTGTCTGTCTGGACGTGAACTACCGAGATCAACTATGGAATCCAGATGAAGCGAAAACCGTTCTAAATAAGATGATTGGACTATCAACGGTTCTCAAACTTGGCCATGACGAGGCTGAAGCGATTTGGTCGGAGGGTCGGTCTGCTGAAGAATATGCCAGAAGTTTTCATCAGGGATCTGGAACGGTAACTATACTAACTAAAGGAGCTTCAGGAGCGATTCTCTTTGATGGGGAAAATCTAATTGAGGAACCAAGCATTGAAGTCCGCGTAGTAGATCCCGTTGGAGCAGGTGATGCATTTGTAGCCGGGTTTATTGGAACTCTGTTCAATGACGAATCTACACCGAGGGTGGCTTTGTCTCAGTCCCCGAAAAAACGAAAGGTTATTTTTGAACGAGCGATTCGAGTCGCAAATATTTGTGGCTCTTTAACTTGTACCAAAAGAGGGGATACTTCCGCGATGCCGAATATGGCAGAGGTGGAACATTATCTAGGAGGTACTTAAGGCGGAATGAGGTGGCGTGTTATGGCCTCAGGGAATAAGATTTAGCGGGCTTCCAAGAAGCTCAAATTGTAAAGAAACTTTTCAAAGAAAGGAGAGCCATGTACAGGATAAGACGTGTTTACAGGACAAAGCCAGGTGAGGCAGGGAATGTCGCCAAGTTAGTCTATCAGCAGGCACAGATATACCGAGATACTGGCCACAGGGGAGATTTCACAGTCTCTTATAATGGGTACACTCTGCCCGGAGAGCAAAACATCGTGATACTTGAGTGGACTGACGACAACATCATGTCGCCGGGCCGACAGGGAAACAACATACCGTCGGAGGCAATGGAAGCAGGGGCGAAATACCGACCGCTGCTAGAAGCTCAACATATAGAGTTTTACGAAATGGTTGATCCTGAGAGTATGGGAGACTCATGATCAAATCCAAATGATCAGCGGAGAAGAATTTGAATCCGGCAAACTAGGTCCTGACTTTGTAGCGGCACCTGATGGTTCCGAAATTCGTGTGTTACACGTTCTCAATGGAGGTGGCCTTTCAGAATGCACCCTTCGCGTCAATGGAGTATCTTCAGCTATTACTCACAAAACTGTTGAAGAGATCTGGTTTATTACCCATGGGTCAGGCCAGATATGGCGTCTCCTAGACAACATGCAGGAGATAACTGATTTGGAGCCAGGGGTATCCCTATCGATACCATTAGGCACACATTTCCAATTCCGTAACACAGGTGATGTTCCGCTGCGATTTGTCATATCGACAATGCCAAAATGGCCTGGTAATGAAGAAGCCCTCCAGGTCGAAGGTATATGGCCGGCATCCTCAAAAAACCAGTAATGAAAGGTAAAGACATGAAGGAATCATTTGACATAAAAGTGGAGACATTTCAAGACATCCTTCTTGAACACTCGGCGGTAGAACATATTGCTACAGGATTTGGGTTCACAGAGGGTCCGGTCTGGAAAGACCACGGACTCTTGTTCTCTGATATACCTAACAGTAGGATCGCCCGCATCACCCTGGCCGAAGAGGGCTCCAGCATCACCACCTTCCGATACCCGAGCGGAAACTCAAACGGCCTGACCCTTGATCTTGATGGGAATCTCGTCGCCTGCGAACACACGAACCGAAGAGTCTCGCTGACAAATTCTTCAGGAAAAGTCCGCCCCCTAGCAACCCGCTATAAAGGAAAGAGGCTAAACAGTCCCAATGACGCAGCAGTTAAATCTGACGGATGGATATATTTCACGGATCCGCCATATGGGCTTATGGGAATGAGACAAGGAAAAGAGCTCCCGTTTAATGGTGTTTTTCGAGTAAACGCGGAAGGATCAAAACTTGAACTCCTCATTGAAAACATGGCGGGGCCAAACGGAATCGCATTCTCTCCTGACGAGAAGCAACTTTATGTCGCTGACTCCCGAGAAAAATTTATTAACGTTTATGACCTAAACGAAGAAGGATATCCAGAAAACGAGAGAGAATTTTTCGATCTAGATATCGGTGAAGAGGGAGTTCCGGATGGGATGAAAGTGGATACGGAAGGCAGGGTATATTCATCAGGTCCAGGTGGAATATGGGTATTCGAACCCTCGGGAAATGACGGGGCAGGGATACTCCTAGGAAAAATATTAGTCCCTGAAATACCCGCAAATTGTGGGTGGGGTGAGGACGGCAAAACATTATTCATAACAGCAAGAACGGGATTGTACAAAATCAGACTTGCCTCCAAGGGGACGTCTGTAGGTCACCGGTGAAAATACCGATACCTTCACGCGAACAGTTATTAATAATGGAGTGAAATAACTATGACAAGTTTCGACATTGCTATATCCGGAGGGCGGGTGATGGATCCTGACACAGGGGTCGATAACGTCACTAACGTTGGAATTGTCGACGGAAAGATCGCAGAAATCAGCCAGTCTGAATTGCTAGCAGAAGAAATCATCGATGCTTCAGGACAAATAGTCTGTCCCGGATTCATAGACCTTCACTGCCATCCTCAAGATACGGAGATATTTGAAGTACAGGCTCGAGATGGGGTTACCACCACTTTGGAGCTAGAAGTAGGTACAGGTGACATCGACGAATTTTATGGTAGATGGGAAGGAAAGGCGGCGATCAATTTTGGGGCAAGCATAGGACATATACCGGTACGAATGAAGGTGATGAAGGATCCAGGAGTTTTCTTGCCATCTGGGGATGCAGGAAGAAGAGAGGCAAGCAATCGAGAAATCGCTGATATGAAATCTCTTATCAGGCACGGACTGGACGAGGGCGCATTAGCCGTAGGTTTCGGACTGGACTATACGAGGGCTGCGAGCCGGTGGGAAGTGATCGAGATGTTTAAAGTTGCAGCCGAATACAAAGCCTCCTGTCACGTCCATCTCAGGGGAAAAGGTCACAAAGAACCTTCAAACTCTATAGAGGCTTTGGAAGAAGTGATTGCCGCAGCTGCCGTGACTGGCGCTTCGTTGCACGTAGTCCACTTGAACAGCACTGGTATGAAGGCGGTCCCAGAGTTACTACAGATGATAACCGGCGCCCGACAGCGTGGCTTGGATGTGACAACTGAATGCTATCCGTATACAGCCGGCATGACGAAAATTGAGTCTGCACTATTCGATGACGGGTGGCAGGAACATTATGGAATCGACTATGACAAGCTTATGTGGCCTGACACGGGAGAATACCTAAACGCCACCACCTTCTCCAGGTACAGGGAGGCAGGCGGATGGGTAATCGCTTTCTCAACCCCTGAAGAATCCATGACTGCAGCGATACAGAGCCCTCTAACAATGATCGCGACTGACAGCATAATAGAGAAAGGGAAAGGCCACCCAAGGACAGCAGGATCATATACTAAAGTGCTCGGTGACTACGTACGAGAGAGGGGATATTTAGACCTGATGGAGGCGATCTCGAAGATGACCATAATGCCTGCGAGGCGGTTAGAGCAAAGGGCCCCGGCGTTTCTTAAAAAGGGTCGTCTTCAAGTGGGGGCTGACGCAGATATTACAGTCTTTGATCCAGACACAGTAATCGACACATCTACATATACGAATCCAACAACCCCACCGATTGGAATGAATTATGTACTGGTTAATGGAGTTCCCGTGGTGTCACACGGAAGCCTAGAAGAAGGTGCTCTTCCCGGCAAGGGAATTATGGCACCCACAAAAGGAGAATGACGGTGTCTGTATATTCAATAAGTAGCATAACAGTGAAAGACTGGGACACATATCGTGAATATATGAAACATGTACCAGCAATTATCGAAAAATACGGAGGCAGATATCTCGTCCGGGGGGGCGAAATCATCTCTGACGACACAAGCTGGCAACCGGAGCGAGTAGTAATACTGGAATTTCCAGACTTAGCCCAAATGAAGGCCTTCCGGGATTCAGATGAGTACAAGCCAGTTGCGGAGCTCAGGCACAAGGCAGCAGATACCGAGGGATTTGTTGTTGCCGGCTTAGGCAGTTGAGTGCCTCAGTTTCATCCAAATTATGGAATAACAGGGAAATCTATTAATAAACCCTTGCCGAAATCATAGAATTCGATAGACAAATCTATAGAGGTGGAACCCAGACCTGCTAAGCCAGGAAGTCCGAGTATTTCAGATGCAAATCTACCGCCTTCCTGAATTGAAAAATTCGCGTCCATTCCCACAACCTCATAGGTAAGTGGAGCTATTTGCAGTTGGAGCTCAAGATCCTTCAAGGTAAAGGGCATCGGGCTATTCCCCGCCCCTAGAAGACCAAGTAAAGTCCACCCTTCAGAGCCATCAGCGAGGGACAATATGTACTCCCCTGTGTCATTGGCACCCCTTCTTCGGATCTCATCATCGTAGGGAAGGTTCAGGATAGCTGCACCCTCTGACTGCCAGAAGGAAGAGGCTATAAGACCCACGGGAGGACCTGCGGATTTTCCCCATGTACCAGACAACGAATCTTTCATAAAAAAATCAGGTCCATCCTGAACAGAGTCAATAGCAATCTTCATACCCATCAAAGAAGTCTCAAAAATAGAATACGCGCGAGGTGCATCTACTCCACCAACTGTGTTGAGAGGTACACGGACCGGCATGCCTCCAGCGTCCAAAATCGCCTCGCCAGAAAGGACGTAACTGTAGGCTTGCGCACCAGACATCGCGTCACGAACTTTTCCTAGCAAAAGCCCAATTTCAGACGGCTTATCATTCGACTTTCCTGATATAGAATCCGTGGATCGGGGTAATGCCGTCGCAATCACCGGACCTATGGTTGGGATTGGCGTTGAAGTTGGAGTAGGTACAGGGGATGGAGACGGCGTCTCCGTTGGGATCGGTACGGGTGTAGGAGTATAAGTGGGAGATGGGAAGGGTGTAGAAATAGGTGAAGCTGTGGCTGTAGGATCCCAAGTTGAAAAATAGATAGGCGCCAGCTCTGTGGGTTCCTCTTCAGGTTCGGAAGCGCACGCTCCAAAGCAAAAAAAGATTACGACGAGGAGCGCCACGTAATGTTTTCTAATCATGGCTCAGATTAAACCACAGGAACAACATTATCGCCCGCTCTCCAGAAGTCACCCTATCCAGAAAAATCTAATTCAAATCGCTTCGGGATTAAGACAGGCCGGCATCTTTTCTCCCCTGAGCCTTGCGATAACGTTGTCAGCAGCCATAAGGCCCATTCTTCTCAATGTGGCAGCGCTAGCACTAGCGATGTGGGGTGTAATCAAGACATTCTCCATGAAGACCAATGGATCATCCTTTGAGATTGGTTCAGGAGAAGTTACATCCAGGGCTGCCCCGGCGATTCGACCCTCAAGGAGGGCTTTCCTCAAAGCATCGGGATCAACCGTTCCTCCGCGAGAAGTATTGATGAGAAATGCTTCAGGTTTCATTGCGGCCAGTTCGGATTCGCCAATGAATCCTTGAGTATCTGGCCCGAGCGGTACATGAACCGAGACATAATCTGACCTGACAAGTAAGTCTTTCAATTCAGGAGTCCATATCACTCCAAATTCATCTTCTAACTCAGGTTTTCTTGTTCTGGAAAAATATAAAATATCCATATCGAATCCAGTCGCTCTTTTAGCTACTGCGGTCCCGATGAGCCCTAATCCAATCAAGCCTAGTGTCTTTCCATAAACATCAGTGCCCAAATAGGGGGTTTGGTCAAATATTTTCCATTCGCCGGCTATTACTTTTCTGTTAGATCTCGAGACCTGCCTGGCCAGGGACAGTATTAGCCCCATAGTAAAATCAGCACACGATTCATGCAAAATACCAGGAGTATTACCTATCGCGACCCCCTTAGCAGTAGCGGCATTTATGTCGATATTGTCATAACCGATCGCACGGGTGCCAACAACCTTAAGTTTTTCGGCAGCTGCAAATACTTCCGAATCCATGACATCGTTTGATTCAATCATCATCCCATCGCATTCACGCACTTTCTCTATCATCAATTCCTTGGGCGGCGGTGTAGGTTCCTCCCAGACTTCTACTTCAAATTCATTCTGAAGCCTCTCGATTGCGTCGGGCACGATAACTCTTGTCACATAGATCTTCATTTCGTCCAAGCTTCCACCTCCAATTTATGCCAATTCGAATTTTGTGGCGAAAATGGAAATTGATTATACCAACGATGTACGGCTAATTAAGGTAATTCTAAGAGTTCAGGTGCAGTCTGGTAGAAGCCAGAATAAAGTCAACGGTATAGAATCCCCCAGGTTACATCTCCATCAAGCAAGATTGGCACAGATATTGTCCGCCCACAGGATTTGAATGGGTATTCCATCAAACTAGAGGTGTCAGAGGACTATCAAGCGCTCCCTTTGGGAGAACCGGATGCTTTGCACAGGGTCTGGGTTTGCAAAAAATTACCTTAGCCAGAACCAATCATAGTTATGATTTCCGTATAAGCAGGCACATTGTGCGATTTAAGAATCTCTCTGCCGTCACGACTAAACAGAATGAACGAGGGTACAGAACCTGTCTGATATTCATTCCTGAGTTCCCCCCCGAGTGCAGTATGAACATCGACTCTTATCACGATGCAGGCATTACCGAGTCGGTCTTCTAACCTGTCAACTACAGATTTGGTTGAAAGACAGCCCACTCAGTAATCCGAGTAAAGCTCCAAAAGAATCGGTTTCCCCAACGCGAGTTGTTCGTTCCAATCCTTCTGAGTTTCGACCGCTGTATGTCGAAATGACTGATATTGTTGAAAGGCGACCAAAGCAATCAGCAATACAAATAGAGTAAAAACGGCGCCCTTCCAGGGCATTATCCGCGAAGCGACGACCCAACAGATGGGCAGCATCAAGCTCGCTATCACAACAAAAGAATACTGATTCAGCAGTGAATACATCCGATACTCAGGACATTCCTCAGAATGTAGCTTAAAGGAGTGTCGATAAGAAAAAAGAAACGGGCCGTCTAAAAGACAGCCCGCAATCAATAAAGAAAGTGAAGGCTAATCCGCTGCCGCCATGTCATGGCCACAGCACATGGGAGATTTGATCTTCCCACATCCGTTACTGCACTCTGCGACGCCCACAGTCGTACCATCGTCCTTCTCGATATTAACGTGTGTCAGTTCCGTTCCACATTTTCCACATGTGATGGCGTGCACTTCCATTCCACAATCACCACAGCTGTAATTTGGCATGCATATTCTCCTTTAGTCCTATTCACAGATAACAAAATCTCATCCGTTCCTTGACGGTAATCCGAAGTCTATCGATTGATTTGATCGATTGTCAATTGATAGGGCCCAGAAAATTAATCCTTCATCAATGCCAGTTAACTTGAACAATAAAAGAGTCTAGAATAGGCTGCCTGTCGACCATCTTTACATCGACGAAACTATTTAGCCGAGACAAACAGGAGGAGAGTATGTCTGATAAACCGTTAAGGGTCAGTTATGGAGAATACGTTTTCGAAAACGTTCCTGGATGGGCCCCCCTGCCGGACGGATGGGAATGGAACCATGTCGTAGGGGTTGGAGTTGATAGCCAAGACAGAATATTCGCCTACAACAGAAGCAGCCATCCTATGATAGTCCTGAACAAAGATGGTGAAATCCTAGACACCTGGGGTGAGAACACTATTAAGTGGGCACACCATGTAGAAATAGGTCCCGATGATTCAGTCTGGACCACAGATAATCATGACCACACCGTTAGGAAGTGGACGACTGACGGTAAAGAATTAATGGTGATTGGAACACCTGATAAGCCGGCGCCACCCCAAAGCGGGGAACCATTCAACCAACCTACAGACGTCGCCTTTGGTCTGGATGGCTCTATATACATTGCAGACGGATACGGTAACTCCCGAATTCACCATTTCACGCCACAGGGAAAGTTAATAAGGTCCTGGGGCGAGAGAGGAACTGCTCCGGGGCAGTTTATGATTCCCCATGGAGTAGCGGTCGATCCTACTGGGTTAGTCTACGTCTGTGATCGAGAGAACAGTAGAATCCAGATTTTCACCCCTGACGGCCAGTACGTTACGCACTGGAAGGGGGTCCACAGACCCAATCAGATCGTTCCCGGCAAAGATGGAAGCATGTATGTAACGGAACTCGGTTTCAAAACAGGAATGGCCGCAGGGGGGCCTGATGTAAACGTAACAACTCACAACTCCGGGTTGAAAATAATGACTAAAACAGGGCAGTGGCTCGGCGGTTGGGGAGCCAGCACACATACTGAAGGGGATCTGATCGCAGCGCACGCCCTCGGTATAGACTCTGAAGGAAGCCTATATGTGGGCGAAACGCTGGAAGGGGCCCGACTTCAAAAATTTATAAGAGTGTAGCCGTGTTGTGAGTGTCCGCCTCATCGGACTGATGCTCGAAGATGTGAGACCACGAGTACGGTCATTTCTGGGGCGGACGCGCCAAGGCAAAGCAAAGACACGATAAAGCCAGAAAGCCAAGAATTATTTGAAAGGCCAGATCATAGCTACCTTTCGAATCAAACACCGCCCCGGCTAGTAGAGGTCCAGAGATCCCCGGAATTATCACACCCTGCCTAATCAAACCGCTTATTGAACCATAATTCTTTAGGCCAAACATCTCGGTTACTGCCAGAGGCCCAAGTGTTCCAATTCCACCCATTCCCAATCCAAAAACAGACAAGAAAACAAAAACTAAAGGGAAATTCCTCCCCGCAAGAAACAGAAATCCTGCTATCCCCACTAACTGAATACCTACAACCAACGCATAAGACCATCTAGCAGTTATGGCTTCACTGATCCTACCGAACACGATCTTTGAGGTGACACCGAAAAATGCAAGTATGGAAAGAGAGGCTCCGATCTGGGTTGGCGAAAATTCTATATCCTGTAGGTGCGCCGCCAGCTGAGTCACAAGAGTGGTTCTAACGAACTGCTGGAGAGTCATCCCAGCGCCGATCAACCAGAAGGCCCTCGTCCTTATACTTTGACTGACGGAAAGGCCGTCTATAATCCGGGTCACCGCGGCAGCGGCAGTTCCCGTAGGAGTCCAGCGTTTTCCAATTTCTTTGTGCACGTCCTCTGCGCTATCTCTTACTACCAGTAGAACTAGAACTGACATAACGCCTAGAATTATTCCGGTTATAAAGAATGCGGTTCGCCAGCCACCTAACGCTATGATAACGGTGATGATCGGAATAGAAATCATACCGCCGAAGTTATTTCCTGCAGTCACGAGGCCCATCATTCGACCACGAATTGACGGGAACCACAGAGCCACCAACCGGCCAGTGGGCAACATGGCAGCACCTGGGCTACCAGCAAAAATGAGTCCAGAAAACAGATAAAACTGCCACAGATCAGTCATAACCGATCTCAACACAAAGCCAACAGCTATTGCAGCCAGAGAAACGCTCATTATGTACCGGGAACCAAACAGGTCCAACGCCCTTCCAACAAAAGGTGAGAAAAGATGGAGAACGACTCCCAACATGATGGCACCATTAATCTGAGTCCGACTCCATCCGAATTCCTGCTCCAAAGGAACAATGAAAAGCCCGAACGCATACTGGCCAAATCCGATTGACCCTGCGATGGCGAGGAAGGAGACGACAGCTATTGGCCAGCCGTGGTAGATGCCGCCTCGACTTTGAGGCGGCACATCGAAATCAGGTTCTATTTTTATCAACCGAGATCCTTTCGAACAGAATGTCAGTTCCTTGAAAGAATAGCACCCTTAATCAATTACGTTTAAAAGTTAGTCCACAAATGCACCTCCAAACATCAATCCATTATCGAAGCCTACGCCTAGTAGACGAGATCCACATGCCTTATTCTATGTATTCGTGGAAAAGGACGGAAACAATCTCGGCACATCCCCATGGAATCCCATCACCCCATCTCACGGTTGGTGGGCAATCGCTGTTTGTTTCAGCACGTCTACGGCTCTACTCGGATTCAGCACATATACATTCAGCCTTTTTGGAAACGAACTTGCTGAAGAGTTTCAATGGTCTCGAACTCAAATAAACGCTTCTCTTTCGTTCTCTGCTATCGGTACATTATTCGGCCCCTTTTTGGGAGGAATAATTGACAAGAGAGGGCCGCGAGTCGTCGTAGGGGTCTGCGTAGCACTCACCGCCTTAAGTTTTCTCCTGCGCCCTTTGATGTCAGAACTTTGGCACTGGTATGCCTTGAGTTTCCTACAATACGCGGGGTTTTCGGCGACGATGACTCCGGTTGGACGAATCGTGGGCCTGTGGTTTCCCAACCGCCGAGGCATGGTAATGGGAATAGCGATGACAGGAAACAATTTTGGTGGCGTTGTGATGCCAGGGATCGTAGGCGCATTAATCGCCATCTCAGGATGGCAGGCCGGGTACTACCTACAGGGCGGGGTCACCGCACTTGTGGCGATCGGAGCACTGATCGCGCTTCGCGAGCCAAATTCCAAAGATATTACGAATCCTGATAGCGCAGGAGAAGTTGATTCGAGTCGATTGGCGGGAATGTCCATGCATCAGGCCGTTAGGTCTCCCATACTATACATGCTCCTCTATATTTTTCTTGTTGGAGCCACTCCTTTCGCCACGCTTTTGCCTCAGTTGATATCTCACTTCATTAACGAGGGAATAGAGTCTTCCACGGCGACAACTGCTCTTAGCCTGGTCGCACTGGGTGGCATGGGAGGAAAGATAGCCTTCGGAATCATAGCTGAAAGAATAACCGCCAGGTACGCCATGATGATATCGTTCGCTGGGCTTTCCGCATCCCTTCTCCTTTCTGTCAACCCTAATATCTCCGGTATTATCTGGATATGCTCTCCCATGTGGGGATTATGCATGGGGGCATTTGGAACTTTAATAAACATGATTGTTCAGGATTATTTTGGCCTGAAAAGCTTCGCCAGTATCATGGGAGTAGCGGGGTATGGCACCGCCCTTTCATTTGCTATTGGGCCAATTGTTACAGGTATATCAATGGATGAACTTGGCAACTATGATCCAATATTTTACGGCACGGTGGCCTTATTATTGATGGGGATCGTAGCCTTGGCAGCAATGGGTAATCCTACCATCAGACAGCAAGAATAATTGAACATTTAAATAGACTGTTAATAGGAGCTTGCAGATATGGCTGTGAGTAAGTTTGAAGTAAATTCAAGATCTGACTTCGCGGACGGGCAGTCATGGGGGGAATTCGGGAACTATGAACAAATTGACGGACTTGTCACATTCAAAGTTGATCCTGAAAACAGCGCCAACCGAAGTGTTATCGATATTGATCACGCCACGACAGATGAAAATGGTCTCGTAACTTTCACTTCCGACGTTGTAATCCTTAAGCCCGCTCACGTACCTCCATCGCGCCTTTTAGTCGACGTCGTAAACAGGGGAAGAAAGAGGGCGGTTGCGGACTTTAACATGGCAAGTCCAAACCTGGAACCCAGTAGCTCTATTGATCCAGGAAATGGCTTCTTGTTCGACAGGGGTTACGCAGTTGCTTCCATAGGGTGGCAATTTGACGTCTACCGTAGTGATGCACTTATGGGAATGGATCCACCCTACCTGTTGAGAAACAGGAAGGTGGTCACAGGGACGAACATCGTGGAGATCAGGCCCAATAATCATATGACATCCAGTTTGCTGGCTAACAGGATACATCGGCCGTATCCGGCTGCTTCATCTGATAACTTCAACGCGAGACTCTTCGTCAGGGAATGGGAAGATGGCCCAGATACGGAGATCCCTAATTCAAAGTGGTGCTTTGCCAAGCAGGTTCGTGGAGAATTAATGGCTGATGACGAATATATCTACATGGCCTCTGGGTTCCAGGCCGGGAAAATATACAACGTAATTTACGAAGCTAAAAATCCCGTATTGACCGGAGCATCACTTCTATCAGTTCGAGATATCGGATCTTGGCTCAAGTATGGCGGGAAAGACAGCCCTATATCCGATGGAGTTGATTTCGCGTATGCCTACGGGATTTCCCAAACTGGTCGCTTACTACGTAGTTATCTTTACTTCGGTATGAACCTGGATGAATCTGAACGACGAGTCTATGACGGGTTGCTCCCTCATGTTGCGGGCGGGAGACGGGGTGACTTCAATCACAGGTTCGGTCAGCCATCACAGCAATCTGGTCCAGGATTTGGCCACATGTTTCCCTTTACAGACAATCCCCATGACGATGCCTTTCAATCTGGTAAATCCGGTCTGTTGGATACCCAGCTAAGCAAAGGAGGTATGCCAAAGATAATCTACACAAATACCTCTGCTGAATACTGGAGAGGTGACGCTTCACTGGCTCATACTCACCCGACAGGGTGTTGCGACGTAGATTTCCCAAACAATGTTAGGAGTTATCTATTTTCTTCCACCCAGCATATACCAAGGACTCTTTCCCGAGACAATTTCCCTGGCCCTGACGGATCAATGGGCCGTAACCCGTTTAACATAGTTGATTTTCGACCACTGCTCAGAGCAGCTCTGGTTAATCTAGAAAAATGGTCAGAGGATGGAATCGAACCTCCGCCAAACAAACATCCGCGGTTGGATAACGGTACGGCTGTAACTAGGCAAGTGGCTCTTAATTCGTTGCCCGAAATCCCTAATGTCTTCCCCCCGGATCCGAACAGGCTGTGGCGAATCAGAGAATTAGATCTCGGCCCGGAGGCGGAATCTGGAATCGGGCGCTATCCAGTTATTGAAGGCGGTGATTATCCGGCATTCGTATCGTCACTTGATAAAGACGGCAACGAGGTTTCCGGAATTTGCATGCCCGACATTTCTGTGCCAGTTGGAACACATACAGGATGGAATACTAGAGACCCTAAAACCGGGGCCCCAGAGCAGATTATTCCGATGATGGGATTTTCTGAATTTTTCGCCACAACCGAATCTATTCGTGAAGCTGTCGGAGATCCGAGAGACTCTATAGAAAAACGTTACAACTCAAGACAAGAGTACCTTCATAAGGTCCATTTGGCAGCAGCTGAGCTGATCAAAGAGGGCTACCTTTTAGAGGAAGATCTAGAAACAGTAACTCGTAACTGCGGTGAAAGATACGACGAGGCAATTTCCCGAAGCCGGCTATGATTCTTCTATACAATCAATAAGCAAGTTCAGTGTGGCAGTAGCAAATATAATCATATTCTGTTGCCGGTCTGAGACTCCTGTTTCCAACGTAGTTGACCGGCTCACGGGCCCGGAGACAGCTATGCAGCTATGGCCAGCAGGATCACCATAACGGTTTCCTGTAGGTCCAGTTGCCCCAGTCTCTGCCACGCCCCATGTGGAACCCAAAACGTCCTTCACTTTTCCAGCATTTAGAGAGGCGTAAGATTCCGTCGCGGCTCGCAGTCCTTCCATATCTTTATCAGTTACACCAAGGAAACCTCGTCCGGCAAATCGAGTGTAGATAACAGAACCGCCAAGAAAATAGGCGGACGCACCTGGAATGGCCAACATATGAGCTGAAACCAATCCTCCAGTCGAAGATTCGGCGATTCCAACCGTATTCCCTTTCTCAGACAGCAAAGTGCCAGCTTTCTGCGACAGGGCTATAATCTCTTCATTCATTTTTGTCCATCTCCTTTACGGAATCCCACGTTGAATCTTGTCCGTTGTTATCACCAAGAGCAAGGCCATATTAAGGGGTCACGCTGCGTATGTTACGGTCAGATTGTAATATAGTTCATTGTGATCAAGGTCAAGGCAACTAATGTAAGGACGAGACTAACTCATATGTCAAAAGGATGGTTCACACTGGTTGCAGTCTTTGCAGTATCCATCGCTCTTATCACAGGTGGATTCGTTATAGGCCGCCCCGAGCTGGTGCTGGGAGGAGCTGGGTTAGGAGTCTTTCTCTATTTGGTCCGAAACTATCTCAATTAGAGTCTCGTTTCATTCTCTTCTATGTTTCAGAATAAGCCAGCACTTTCTTTGCAATTTAAAGTCTAGCCCGTACGTATTGTGCCGGCCAGAGATCATCAGAACCGTCGAGTTCATCTCGAGCTTTGAGAGGCCAGTAGGGGTTTCTTAGAAGCTCTCTTCCCAGAAGAATTGCATCGGCGTCCATATTGCGTAAGGTCTGTTCGGCCTGAGAAGCATCCGTGATGAGACCAACTGCCCCGGTCAGTATCTCGACCTCTTTCCTGATCCTTGCACTAAAAGGAACTTGATATCCAGGAAAAGGGTCGAGGTTCTGCGTAGCGGAATTGCCCCCCGAAGAACAATCGATCATATCCACCCCTTCTTCTTTCATCCAACCCGCCAATTCAATGGAATCATCTAGGCTCCAGCCATCCTTCATATACTCGGTAGCAGAGATGCGGGCGAGCAACGGCATGGATTCAGGAATCCTGCTTCTGACAGCAGTAACCACCTCAAGAGCAAACCTACACCTATTCTTTAAAGAACCTCCGTATTGGTCGGTCCTTATGTTGGAGAGAGGTGACATGAACTCACATGCGAGATATCCATGAGCAAGATGCAGCTCCAAAACCTTAAACCCAGCCTCCACTGATCGGCCTGCTGCAGTTGCAAAGTCCGAAACAATCCTGTCAATTTCCTCCATGGACATCTCATTCGGAGTTGCCCAGTCGGGTTCAAATGGAATAGGGCTTGGGCCCCAGATCTCCCACCCCCCATATCCCGGAGAAAGCGCTTCTCCACCATTCCACGGCCGGGTATGAGAAGCCTTTCTCCCGGCATGGGCAAGCTGGATAGCGGGCGTTGTACCTTGAGCAACCTGGAATTCCACTATAGGTTTGAATGCTTCTGAGTGATTGTCGGACCAAATCCCGAGATCCTGAGGTGATATCCTTCCCTCGGGAGATACTGCAGAAGCCTCCGCCATCACTAAACCCGCGCCACCAACAGCCCTTGAACCTAAATGAACCATATGCCAGTTAGTGGGAATACCGCTCCCGTCATCAACAGAGTATTGACACATTGGAGCGACAAACACCCTGTTCCTTATCGTCTCCCCTCTAATTGTGATAGGGGTGAACAGCTTACTCATAAACGTTACACATTTTCTCTCTTGAGTGCTTAAATCAATTGATTTATGAGACGTATTCTTAACTGACCCTGATCTCTCGAAACTCGATCTTCCCTTCCCTTACCAGGTCTCTGACTTTACGCTGCCTGGCAGAAAGTCGACTGCCGGCAGCTTTGAATTCAACCAACACCACCTTGTCTTCTTCGAACTGAATCCCATCGATCGGAGAACCCAGAAATCGAAACTGCTTTGGGTCGTATGGATATTGTTCTACTAACGGCAAAAATTGCTCAGAAATCTGACCATATCTGGTCGACTGACTTATTCTTAGGCTTCTCTCCTGTTTGATTTTTCCTAAAAGTCTCAAAGAATTAATTGACAGTAGTATTGTTAAAACGATTCCTGCGGAAGCAATCCACCATATGATCGGAACATCTCCAAAGATATCCAAAACTATGCCTCCTGGTCGCTCTAGATGTTCGTACGGTTCCCTAGCAGAATATTTATGCCAATTGGAAGTGATGTCATCTATGACAGTTCTTTAAGACAACTGGCGAGGCTTTCAGAAAACTCTTTCACTTGCCATTTTCGCACCTCAGTCTCATTGAATTCAGCTTGGAGAGCCTCAGGAAGTCTTGCAAGCCTCGATAGACTTGACGTAGGCCATAACAAACTGGGATCAAGTTCCAATGTTTGACCAAGGCTTTTTCGCCATTGTTTGAGATCCTTTAGCCTCTGGTTGGCCATTTCACGTTCACGATGACTGAGGTGGGGACCCCGCCGTGCCTCGTTCCTGGGACGAAGTACCGGTTCACTGTTTTTAGCCTCAAACACGACTTTATTCAATCGCTTACGCATTTCCGAACGCCCCCACCATCCAATCCCCTTTATTTCAGAATATTCATCATCAGGCTCTCTTGCTATGGCTACGAGTACTGAATCTGAGACTATCTTGAATGGAGGTCGATCCCTCCCTATAGCTTCATCTTCTCTAAAATCGTAAAGACTTCTGAGAATTGCAAGACCTCTACCATCAAGATCCTTGCTTCCTTTTACACGAAGAAAAGCTGTCTCCTCATCTCTCGGCTCAAACCGAACAGAAGACAGACGCACACACTCTTCTTCCGCCCAAGTGGCCCTTCCTTTTTCTGTTAGGCGATCTAGCATGTTTTGCCGGGCTTCACCCAGATATCGAACATCATTTGCCGCATATGCCAAAGCCTCCCTGGAGAGCGGTCTGTCTGTCCAATCACTACGTTGCAGTTTCTTATCTTTCGCAACTTCTACATCCAGGTATTCTTTCAAAATGGCATCCAATCCCAGGCGCTTGGAGCCAAGGAACCCCCCCGCAATACTTGTGTCAAATACATTCTCGAACTGGAACCCATAATCCCGGTGAAGGCTGCGAATATCATAGTCGCCAGAGTGAAGTATCTTGGTCAATGAAGCGTCAGAGAGCACCTTGCCTAACGGTGACATATCCTCCACATCCAAAGGGTCTATGAGGTAAGGCGTTTGACCTATGGAGATCTGTATGAGACAAACCCGTTCGGGATATCGGAAGAACCCGTTACCTTCAATGTCTATTCCAATCCAAGGCTGCGTGGCGGCTTCTGCCGAAAGCGATTTGAGGCGCTCAGACGTTGAGATTATTTCTGCCGGTTGGTGAACTACGATAGGAATCTTTCGCTGAACATTTGATTTATACGGTGCAAAGTATAACTTATAGGGCTCATAGCGAATCGGGATTGCAGCTAGAGTAAGTGTTCGATAAGTTTGCTAGTATCCTCAAGAAGAGAGTTCTCCTATGAAATGAGAAAGGGTGTCACAAAAGACATCTCATTCGGGTTGCACTGGAATATGCCGGTGGGCATCACTCCCTTATTCGGGCGAATAAATGATATTAAAACTTGCTGATTATCAAAATTACACTCAGGGAAAAGTTGAAGGACTAGATATGAAAATAACGGACATAACAGTAAACAGAATTAGAGCACCTCAAGGTGAGAACGCCAGAAGCTTCGTAGGCAGGCCCGGACGTCTGCTTTTGCAAGTTCACACTGATGAAGGTGTCACAGGAATTGCAGAAGCCGGGCGAAACCTCACAGTCGTTCGTGCCTACATAGAGGAGCTCATCAAACCCCTTTTGATCGGCATAGATCCCTGTAGACCGAGAAAGATATGGGAACTTTTGGCATTAGGCGACGGCCAGCAGGCTACTAGATTCCCGTCTCAAATCGTAGGATCAATCGACGTCGCTCTATGGGATATTACTGGCAAGGCAGCAAACATGCCGATATACCAGCTTCTAGGGGGAGCGCGCCGCACAGATATTCCTCTCTACTGGAGCCGGGGCAACGGATGGAGTAAGTCGCCAGAAGAGATGTTAGAGGAGGTCCAAGAGGGCTATGACAAGGGATATCGCGCTTTCAAGGTTAGAATGGACTGGAGGGACTATCGGCAAGATGCTAATCCCCAAAAGGACTTTGCTATCTTCAAGAAATGCAGAGAGTGGCTACCTGAGGATTGCCCGTTAAGCTTTGATGCGAATTGTGGGTACTCGGTCCCGACCGCTATTGAACAGGGCCGAAAATTTGAGGCTTTGGGCATTGCTCATTTCGAAGAACCCTTGCCGCAATATGACTTCCCTGGCCTAAAACAGGTTGTTGATTCTCTAGATTGTTCTGTATCCACAGGCGAGCAGGAGATATCTTCATGGCGCTTCAGAGATCTCATACAACTTGGTAATCCTGACATTCTCCAGCCGGATGTTTTGAATGTAGGTGGGCTTTCTGAAATGGTAAGGGTTTACGAGATGGCAGTCGTGCACAACAAGATAGTGATGCCACACAGTCCGAGTGTAGGAGCAAATTCCATGGCAAGCCTTCATCTATATTCCACTGTAACAAACGCCGTTCGACCTCACGAATTCTCGGAAGAATTCACCGGCCCTGCCGAAGAGGTATCAAAGTTATATCAGGAACCGGTCCTTCCGAAGAACGGAACTATATCCCTACCCGACAGACCAGGGCTCGGACTAGATATAAACCCAGACGCGTTGAAGAATTTCATCGACGAATAATCGACGAAGCTATACTGAGGCGAAAGGTGGATCGAAATATATGAAATACGACACTATTATCGTTGGCGCAGGTTCTGCGGGAGCAATATTAGCTACCCGACTTACAGAGGATCCTTCTAAATCGGTGTTGCTGCTAGAGGCCGGACCAGATTACGCAGACATGGACAGCCTACCCGAAGAGGTCAAGTACGGCTATGCAAGTGGCACCGAGATAACCACTAACGAACATAACTGGCAATTCACTGCAAGAGGAACGGATAAAACAGAAATACTTGTTCCTAGAGGAAAAGTTACAGGCGGGTCCAGTGCGATAAATGGTCAAATTTTCCTTCGGGGCATACCTGAAGACTATGACAGCTGGGCAGAGGTCGGGAATCAAGAATGGAACTACCAGAATATGGTGCCTTATTTTAATAAATTGGAAACCGACACCACCTATCAAGACGATCCTGGCGACTTTCATGGGTCTGAGGGCCCAATAATATGTCATAGGTTTCCCAGAAACACTTGGCTTCCAGCCTCGAGGGCTTTCGAGCAGGCCTGTCTTGATGCCGGATTCTCTTCTTGTGAGGATGCAAATGCCCCCGGTACAACTGGTGTTGGTCCCCTGCCGCTAAACAATCCTAACGGGATCAGATGGTCCACTGCTATAGGGTATCTCGGCATGTCTCGTCATCGATTGAATCTGACAATCAGATCCGGCATTTCAGTAAAGCGGGTACTTTTTGACGATAAAAATGAGCTTCCAAGGGCCATTGGCGTGGAGGCAGTTTCTGAAGATGAGACGTTCATAATCGAAGCCGACGAAGTGATACTAAGTGCAGGGGCAATAGCCTCACCACAGCTCCTCATGTTGAGCGGTATAGGTCCAGCGAATCATCTTTCCGAACAAGGTATTGAGAGTGTTGTCGATCTCCCAGGGGTCGGCCAAAATCTGTCCGATCATCCAATGCTATACGTAACGTGGAAAACAAAGCCCGAAGTAGACCTAGACGCCTTGGGCCCACGAATACAACTCGCTCTTCGTTATACGGCAACCGACTCCGAACTTGAAAATGACATGATCGTGTACATGATGGCAGCTGCGAGCGAAAGGCCAGAAAGGGGTGGTCTGAGAACTACCCCAATTGGCATCCAAACCAACCTTTGTATCAATCTCGCTAAAGGAAAAGGAGAAGTACGACTCAATTCAGGGGATTACCGTGATCAACCCTACCTTGACTACAACTATCTCACAGAGGAAGAGGACCGGAGAAGATTCAGAGACGGTATACGAATGCTGGTCAGGCTAGAGAATCATCCCGACATGTCCGCTCTTATAGAAAAGCGACTGACTCCATTGGACTCGGACTTGGAATCTGACGAGACGTTAAATACCTGGATGATGAGGGACGTAACAACTGGTCATCACATTTCTTGTACAAACAAGATGGGGCCTGCTTCTGACCCACTGGCAGTGGTTGGTCAATCAGGTTTGGTTAACGGAACCAAATGTCTAAGAGTTGTCGATGCTTCAATAATGCCCGAATGTGTAAGGGCTAACATCAATGTCACCGTAATGACTATGGCTGAAAGGATTTGTGACTTGATTAAGAGTGGAAATTGACGAACCGGCATATTCCGCAAAAGTATCAGTGTTAGGAATCTTTGACGAGAAGAAGGTCTCTTATAGTTTTTTTGCGAGTGCCCAGCAAGGGCAGGATACGTTTGCCTATTACGATGAACTCTATATTCATGTTTAATTAACTCACATGTACCCTTGACCTAAACATTTCCCAGGGAAAGATTCTTCTTCATTCTTGCTGTTCTTGAACAGCGTCGCTAAGTGTATCCATGACAAAAATCAGCTTTCTAACGTAATTCACAAAAGGAGCTATAGAGATGACAAAAGACTTCGATGACGGACTTAAAACGAGAAAAGAGGTGCTCGGCACCGAACATGTCGAGAGCTCGTTGAGAAACGCCACAGACTTTGATCGTCCATTCCAACAATTCATAACAGAGTCTGCGTGGGGAAAAGTATGGACCCGCGGGCCTTTAGACCGAAAAACAAAGAGCATCATTACCCTGTCTGTGCTCGTCGCACTCAGAGCAGAACACGAGATTGCCCTTCATATCAAGGGCGCCATAAATAATGGAGTTACCCCTGAGGAGATAATGGCCCTGCTGATTCACGCCTCAGTTTATGCCGGTGTCCCTTCCTCAGTATCGGCGGTGAGGGTAGCAAGGAGGGTGCTATCCGAAATGGGTGAGATTTCTCCCTAATGTAACCCGGTCAATATCGGATTATTTCACAGATTCAATGCCTCAATCTGTTTGTTGCTATAGCCCAACACTTCTGAAAGTACTTCCGTGTTGTGCTCCCCCAGCAAAGGAGCGGGCTTGATTTCTACGGGAGAATCCGACATCTTAATCGGGCAACCTATAACTTCGAGTTCGCCTCTTTGTGGATGGTTTATTGGCGATATCATCCCGCGTTCTTTGAGATGCTGATCGTTAAATATGTCACTGGCGTTCAGAACGGCTCCACATGGTATCCCCGCACCTCCCAACGCCGCCATCGCCTCGTGCTTGGTTACAGAGGATGCCCATTCCTGGATAACCTCATTAATCTGTTCAGCATTGGAGGCAGGATCATCAAAAAGCGGCGATTCTTCCAGATCCTCACGATCTATAGTTTTCATCATCCCTTCCCATATGTTTCGACGCGTCGATAGAGCAGTAATATATACGTAATCATCGGGACCACCCGGAGAGCATTTGAAAACCCCGGATCCAGCTCTACCGGTTACCTTGCTCCCGCGCCTGGGAGGGCTTTCACCAGTTTCCAAGTACCCGCACATAGAGGTTTTACTCAGGCTGACGACCGCGTCTTGCATCGCCACCTCCACTACCTGACCTCTACCGGTCGACCGACGTTGGATGAGAGCCGCGAGTATGCCGATGACTGAATGGAGTCCCGTGCCACTATCGCCTATAGTTGGGCCAGGTTTCATTGGCGGGCCATCAGGCTCCCCGGTTCCAGCCATAGCGCCTCCCGCGGCTTGGGCCACAGGGTCGAAACTCTTGTAATTACTGTAAGGACCATATGTCCCAAAACCCTTTATTCTGGAAAATATTATCCTAGGATTGATTTCTGATAATGCTTTGAAATCGTATCCAAGCCTTTCCAGAACACCTGCAGCGTAATTTTCTGCCACTACATCTGCATTCTTTACAAGTTCAACAAACACAAGCCGATGATCATCGTTTTTCAAATCAAGCGTAATGCTACGTTTATTCCCATTAAAACCTAGGAAGTAAGCTGAGTCCTTCTCAGGCGAACCAAACATAACAGTCCTGCCTGGATCCCCTCTGCCGGGTTGTTCCACCTTTATAACATCCGCTCCCAACCACGCTAGCAATTGAGTAGATGAAGTGCCTGCTTCATATTGAGTCAAATCTAGAATCTTGATGCCATCCAAAGCCTTATCCATGTGCTTGGCTCTCCCGTGAAATATATATATTCAGTAATCCTGTTCTGTGTGGGTTGAATATACCTGATATCTTTAATGTCTGCCGGTACGCTTTCAATCAGTAGGGGGGAAGTAAATAATGGCGAATATAAAGGTTTACGGAACAGATTGGTGTGGCGACTGCGTCAGAGCGAAGTCATTCATGGACGGGAACAATATCATCTATGATTGGACCAACGTAGATGAAGAAACCCAATACAAAGAATACATCACGGAACTGAACGATGGGGAGATGCGAGTACCAACAATTGTGTTTGAGGATGGATCAATTCTTGTCGAGCCGACTAATGAAGAATTATCGGAGAAGCTTTCTATATAATTTCCTTATCGATCCCTAGCTGCGTGCTCGAATGATCCTACCCTATCTCCATTTTCGTCTATGACGTTCGTATAAGGAAACTTTACGGTCAATGTACACGCGTGGCCTGGTGCCGCAAGAACAAACTGGCCTACGTCCAGACTCTCGCCGTTGAGTTTCACGACACCATGTTCTTCACTTTGTTGAACGAGCTCTGTGTAAGGAAAATCTATTAAACGAAACCTGTGCTCGAGGGGTTGGTCAGATGAGCAGGCCTTAGACCCAATATCAAGGGTGACGGTACCCATTTCGTCATCTCTGTCGATCACCTGTCCTAACACAAGACTAGCAATCTCAAACTCTAATTCTTCCATCTCAGAATTACGGGTGTCCCAATACACCCAGGTACCAGGAGTTACACGAATTCTTAAATCCTCAACATAATGTATAAAGGACCACGATCCGCCAGCCAGGTTATCGGTTACAGGGATACCCCGTTTATCAGCCTGTTCCCATATATTTTCGAGGTGGGACAGATTGCCCTTCACCATGATTTCACGTTCATGGAAATCCGGAATGTACAGGGTCTCCCCATCGAACACATGAACTCCTAAAGGATCAAGAAAGTCAGCAGATGCGATAGAGTCATAAAATCCATAGGCCGCATCTCCCGGTTGGACTCCAGTTCTACGCATCCCGGTGTCCAGGTCCATGTACACTCCAATGGATTGTCTGGCCTCTCTCATCGTTGAGGAAAGACTGGAAAGATGTTGTTGCGTGCTGGCAATCGCTCTTACGTCTACTTCACTATAAGTAGCCATTAGTTTGGCCAAGCGATCTAGTTTACGTGGATGAATCATGGGGTAGGCCATGACTATCTCGGTTGCACCGTTCTCAGCAGCAATTTCAGCCTCCTTAAGGGTTGCACACTTGAAGGAAGTCAAACCCATATCCACCTGCATTCTAAGTACGTCAGGAGACTTATGAGTCTTTGCATGAGGAACAATCCTGTCTGCACCGCCACATATCTTGATCACTTCTTCGATGTTGCGTTGAACCAGGTGCGGATACGTCAGCATAGCCGGGGTATCCAGAGACTCAGGGTGGTTTAGCCTGTATTTTCCTAATTGCATGAAACTCTCCTAAACTCACTATTTACGGTAACGGCGTTTCTTCAAATATTTGCTTACGGACCTCACAAATACCCAGTACTGGAGTCACCCAATGCAATCATACGGTTCGGCAATGTTGGCCAGTCCCAATATTTTGCATCAGCTTCATTAACGCAGATCGCAATTCTACAGATGTCGCGAATCCTTCAAACCTGTTTGCTATCTTACCTTCACAGTCGATTACGAAGGTCCATTGAAGACTAGGGAGATCCCATTCTTGAAAGGTTCCTGAAAAACGTGCCAAATCGAGATCTCCTTGAAGTTCATCGGGATTGTCATAGACTTCCACGTGAATAAAATATGCCTGCTGATTCAACTCTTCGTGCATTCTCAGCAGAACTTCCACCTGGGGTCCGCAAACTTCATTTTTGCAAAAGGCTGGACTCGTGAAAGCTACCACGGTAGGCCGTCCGCTATTCACAGTCTCTGCAAGGGAGTGTCTATATAACGCAGGCTCTCCTATTATTCCTGTAGAAAGATCTTGAATGTTTTTTACATCACTCAACGTTTTACTGGGTGCCTTGGGAGCTGGATCCCCAATGTTTGGAGCGATAGTGTTTTCCCTTACCAGAAAAGAAAGTTCAACACGCTGTTCATTTCCCTCGTGTAGGAAATCAATTACTGCATTCCATTCGCCTTTTTGGGCAAATTCTACGTAGCTTACATATGACCCCCTCCTCGGAAAAATCCAATTTAGTAAAGGGGCTTCATACCTCTGTTCAGATATCTGTGTTTCGGCCCTGTAGAGTCCCAGGCTAGCAGTCCCGGAATTGACAAAGCCTTCCTTCGATATGAGTACAAAGGCGAAGCGATTTTCCCCCAGACCCAGGTCCGTTGTGGCAAGAATCGCCTGGTATCCATTCTGTGAAAGCGGACCAATTAGTGGGTAAGGCAGGGACAGTTCTTTGTTTTGCACGAGATCTTCAGACTTTTGACCTGCAAACTCTGTCTCCAGGTAGCTACAGGACGTAAACACACTTAACATGAGGGCGATAGATGGTATGAGAAATCCATTTAGTGCGCGATTCATGGAAACTAATCGGGCTTGTTATTCGAACCAAACGTGAAGGAATAAATCGAAAAATCTATGGAATTGGATGTCAACTTGAGTTCTCTGGTTTGATAGTGTTTCAATTGAACCAGCCCAAACATAGCTGAGTGATCAACAATTATAAAGCTATCACCTTCAGAACTGAACTGAACGTCAACCCCGGCCTCTGTTGAATCCATGGCTTTCCCGTCAAGGGTCACAAGAACCTTGTAAGGCTTTTTTTCGAAGCCGAAAACTCCGTTGACTTCAGAGGCCGAAAAGTAAAAAGCTATGTAGTCACTATAATCGCTCGTCTCTCTTGCATGCTGTAGATATTCTTTTTCTCTATTCCATAGCCCATTGATATAGAATCGACCCTCATCGCGATCATCAGGATCCTCAAAAGATATTTCTTTTTCCCAGGAAGAAGAACGGAAATCAGAAAAATATTCTTCATTGCCCACATAAGGTGGATAAAAGAAATTAGTCTTATAATTCCGTGAGGTTCCAGCATAGAGTTCCCTGGTTTGATCTCTGTTCTCCACCTCAATCAGATTATCCTCAACCAGTAGTTGTGACCGTGTCGGGATATCCTCAATGTCGAATCCTGCCTCATCCAAAAGTGCCCTTATAGCAGATTCTGTCTCCATATATCCGCCTTCTCCAAAGTGTTGATACTGAATAACACCATCCTTGTCCAGTAGATATTTTGCCGGCCAGTATCTGTTGTCAAATACTTTCCAGGTCTGGTAGTCATTGTCCTGGGCGACGGCGTATTCAATACCGAAATCTGAGACCGCTGTATCAACATTTTCAAATATCTTTTCAAACGCAAATTCTGGAGTATGTACCCCAACAATAACCAAACCATGGTCTGAATATTTTTTATGCCACTCCTTAAGATACGGTAGAGTACGGATACAGTTGACACATGTATATGTCCAAAAATCTATAAGCACTACTTTTCCCCTTTGTTCATATAAGGTGAAAGGGTCACTGTTTAACCAGGGGCCAAGTTCGCTAAATTCAAGGCCGCTCTCCAAATATTGGGATTGAGGTTCTACACTATTGCTAAGGGTCCTCACCTGCGGCTGGCAAGTGACGAGGCATAAAAACAAACCCGTCAAGCAGCAAAACAGAACTACAGTCAGTTTAGTATCAGCCATAGCAATTAAATTTACGTTCTGGACTAGTCGGTTGTTGTAAAGGGAAGATTACTTAATTCCAGGACAATTGGTATCCACTATTCCGGCACTAATCATTCTGAAGCGGATAATATGAAGGATCAGGCAGTCTTCTTGTCTGTTTCAGTTGATCGATAAGATTGTCGTATCTTGTCCGATTGACGGGGATTGAAACCCTCTCACCCGTGCAACCTGAAAGAGTGATAGCCGCAACCAATTCTTGAGACTTAGATCCTTCCTCTCCAGTGACCGCTGGGTCCCTACCTTCTTGAATAGCATGGCAGAAGTCATCTATAGCCGGTGCGTGAGTTCCTTCCTCAATCCCTAATTCAAAAGTTTCTGAAGTGGATCCCGGAGGGATGAATCTAATTGTTTTATCGTTTTCAAGAAATTCCTGCAAGGGAGTATCTAAGTGGTGAAGTGTAACGTTCCAATCATCCATTACCAGAGCACCGTTCTCTCCATAGATCTCTATGCGCTGTTTGTTAGGTGCCTGGACAGTATCACATTGGATAGTCCCCACCGCCCCACCTTCGTACTCCAAGATAGCACTAACATAGTCTTCAACCTCGATTCGGTGTTTAAGAGTACGCAATACTCCAATGGTCGACTGCGGCATTCCTACCAGCCATTGAAACATGTCGATTGCGTGAATGCCCTGATTTATAAGCGCGCCACCACCCTCATATTCCCATGTGCCACGCCAGTCTAGCCGGTCATAATAGTCTTGGCTCCTGAACATGGCCGTTACCATATTGGCCCTGTACATCTTACCAACCGCATTTTTATCAATTAACTCTCGCATCAGTTGTGCTTGTCGTCGAAAGCGGTTGTTAAACAGCACACCTAGAGTGACATTGGAGTCCCGGGCAGCCTCTATTATTTCATCAGCTTCAGACGGCGTGGCTGACATTGGTTTTTCTACTAAAACGTGCTTGCCAGCCTCTATCGCCTTAAGTGCGATATCTTTATGGGACGGATGAGGTGTAGCAATAATTACGGCATGTACTTCAGATTCACTAAGTACGTGGTCCAAAGTAGGGTATGCATGCACTCCGAGTTTGCTCGCTTGCTGGCAAAGCGGCCCCAACCGTCGTGCATTCAAACCGACTAACCTGCAGCTGGATAACCCATATATAGCCTCAATGTGCGTCTTGCCTATGGCACCTGTCGATCCAATGATAGCGAGCCCGACCTGTTCCATGTATGTACTCCTCCCGGAAGCTAATACTTAGGAAAGCTGATCAACCCGAAAGGTATTCTTAATATACCTGTACGGTTATCGCCGCTGAACAACATCGGGATTCTCATTCAACAACGGTGACAAATTATAGCTATATCCGTTTCATTTAGGCATTCAGTTGGCCTAAGTGTACACCTGCCGATTCAGAGGATTCTTAAGCTAACATGTTAAGTGTCCATATCCAGTGTTCCTGCTAAAGTAAAGGGAATAAAGGCGATCAAAGCTCTCTCAAAACAAACTCGGATCTTAACTGCCCGTCCAACGGGCAGATGGCTTCAGAATGTTCGTGAATTCGCGAATTTAAGGTATGAGTGATAAGAATTCCAGGAATGTCGTCAATCATGGCTTGCCAGAGATCACCTGAGAGAACCACACTGGTAACTCTTTTGTGAACCTCGCTTTTATTAATGGTAACGACATCAATGTCCGAAGCAGTTCGGATCAAGGAGAAAACAATATGAATGAACGACAGAAAAGACCCAACATTGTCTTTTTATTTGCGGACGACTGGGGGAGGTATGCAGGCGCTTACAGCAAATTCGAAGGCGATAATTCGATCAACCAACTTATAAGCACCCCCAACTTCGATAGGATTGCCGCGGAAGGAGCGATTTTTACTAACGCTCACGTTCCGGTACCTTCCTGCACACCATGCAGAAGCTCCATACTTTCCGGCACCTATTTTTGGGAGACCGGTCTCGGTGCAATACTTGAGGGGGCAAGATGGGATGAATCTATTCCTACCTATCCCTTGCTGCTCGAAGAAAGTGGGTACCACATTGGTCATACATATAAAGTGTGGTCTCCGGGAAAAACGGAAAATGCCCCGTATGGCGGATCCCGTACCAGATATGAGTCAGCTGGAAACAACTGGAGAATATTTTCCCAAGAAGCAACTAAGAACGCTCCTGAAATCGGGGTTGAGAATGCCAAAGAAATACTCTTTGACGAGACACGAAACAATTTCCTTTCGTTCTTGGAAGATGTTCCAGAAGGAGATCCCTTTTGCTACTGGTGGGGGCCTGTCAATACCCACAGACCCTGGGGCCAGGGCTCCGGGAAAGTACTTTGGGGACTTGATCCCGACCAACTAAAGGGCCGGATGCCTGATTTCCTGCCCGATGTTCCCGAAATTCGGGAGGACTTTAACGATTATCTGGGCGAGGTTCAGGCGATTGATGCAGGAATAGGTATTATTTTGGAGGAGCTGGAAAAAGCGGGTGAATTGGACAACACATTGGTTGTCGTTAGTGGTGACCATGGTATACCCGGATTCCCACGGGCCAAATGTAATCTCTATGACATAGGAAGTCAGGTAACTCTTGCTGCAAGATGGCCCGGTAAAATCAAAGCAGGCAAGGTCATAGAAGACGTAGTAAGCCTTATGAGTCTCGCACCGACTTTCCTTGAAGCTGCCGGTGAGCAACCTCTAGACAATATGACTGAAAGTATTCTCTCATTGCTTATCTCAGATTCTGAATTTGAGTATGAGGGAAATGGAGAATACGTCATCCTTGGACGAGAACGCCATGTGGCATTTGCAAGATCCGGAGGGCTTCCTTACCCTTCCCGCGCAATACGCACTAAGGATTATCTCTATATCCGAAACTTTGAGCCTGACCGCTGGCCTATCGGCGATCCAGCCGGATTCGAAAATACCGAATCAGATCCGGAGGACATGGACGATATGCTGATAGCGGCTTCTGAGTGGGGAGAACGTAGAAAATATCGGAATGCTTTCGCTGATATAGATACTGGCCCGACGAAGCACTGGATACTAGCTAATCGGAACGCGGTAGATGTACGACCAAAGTTTGATTTGGCTTTTGGTAAAAGACCAGGTGAGGAACTTTATGACCTGAGAAAGGATCCTCATTATTTGAAAAACGTAGCCTCCGATTCTGATTACACAGAGATAAGGAATAGTTTATCTGGTACTTTACTCACCGTTATGGAAGAACATAACGATCCACGAACAGCCGAAGAGGTCTGTAGATTTGAGATGTCGCCTTACATAGGCTCTCCTGCGGCTGACTGGTATGAAGGGGAACAAAACGGGGAAGCATGGTCCCCCCCTACACCTCGTTGATCTTCGGTAACCGTCACCTATGGGAACACAGGGGAGTTTAGGCAAAACAACATGAATGAACAAAGAAAAAGACCCAACATTGTCTTCTTATTCGCCGACGACTGGGGAAGGTATGCAAGTGCATATCGACGTCACGAGAGTGAAAACACAGTTAACCAACTTATCGACACGCCTAACTTCGACAGAGTCGCGGCAGAGGGTGCAATTTTCACTAACGCTCATGTGCCGGCTCCCTCCTGCACCCCTTGCAGAAGCTCCATATTATCTGGAACTTACTTCTGGGAAACCGGACTTGGGGCCATACTCGACGGGGCATATTGGGACGAATCTATTCCAACCTATCCCATGATCTTGGAAGAGAGCGGTTACCAGATCGGATACACCTATAAAGTCTGGTCTCCGGGAAAGGCGGAAAATGCACCCTATGGAGGGCAACGAACTCGATATGAACCCTGCGGAAACCGGTGGAGGGAGTTTTCCCAGGAGGTTTCCAAACAGGTTCCTGAGCTTGGTGTTGATGGTGCTAAAGAGCTCCTCTTTGATGAAACTCGAGGTAATTTCGTCGCATTCCTCAAGAATGTCCCGGAGAACAAACCCTTTTGTTACTGGTGGGGACCAGTCAACACCCACAGGTCGTGGGAAAGGGGATCGGGAAAATCTCTGTGGGGCCTTGAACCCGATAACTTGAAAGGGCGGATGCCCGAGTTCCTCCCGGATGTTCCCGAGATAAGAGAAGACTTTAATGATTATCTCGGAGAGGTACAGGCGGTCGATGCTGGCATTGGAATAATACTTGAGGAGCTTGAAAGAGCAGGTGAGTTGGAGAATACCCTTGTTATAGTCAGTGGTGATCATGGTATACCCGGGTTCCCCCGTGCAAAATGCAATCTCTACGATATCGGAACCCAGGTTTCTCTGGCCGCCAGGTGGCCGGGTAAAATAGAACCTGGCAAAGTTGTGGATAATCTAGTCAATCTTATGAGTCTTGCCCCCACTTTCCTGGAGGCCGCAGGGGAACAACCTCCGGACAATATGGTGGACAGCATTTTACCGTTGCTCACCTCAGAGTCGGAAGTCAGATGCGATGATGAGCACGAATATGTAATTTTCGGGCGTGAACGCCATGTAGCATATGCAAGGTCAGGAGGTCTTCCTTACCCTTCCAGAGCTATACGAACCAGGGATTTTCTATATATACGAAACTTCGCACCCGATCGCTGGCCGATTGGTGACCCTAACGGAATGGAAGATCCCGGTTTGGTCGATGCGGAGGAAATTACCCGAATATTGAGCTCGGCTTCCAACAGGGCCGTGAGAAGTCCTTTTCCAGACATAGACGACGGTCCAACAAAACACTGGATGCTCGTTAACCGAGGTGTGGATGAGGTCCGCGCAAAGTTTGATTTGGCATTTGGTAAAAGGCCCTCGGAAGAGCTGTATGACCTTAGGGTTGATCCATACTATATGAGGAACATAGCGGGAGATCCTTCTTATTCAGAGACAAGGAATACACTGTCCGCGAAGCTTTTGGAGATCCTGGAAAATCACAACGATCCAAGGTTGACGGATGTGGATTGTAGATTTGAGGAATCTCCATTTGCTGGTCCGGTCGCCGCAGAATGGTATGAGATTCCCCATAACGATGTGATAAACAAGACTATTCCAATCCCGTACTAAGTTCTCGATCATCCTCGTAAAAAGCCTTTTGGCAGAACAGATTCTTAGGCGAGAAAGATCCGCTGATGAAGAAAAATATGGCGTCTAATGAGAATGCGAGTGAGGGAGAGCCGGGATTCGACCTCCCTCACTCACGTGTCATGAACTGCGAACTCTCTGGAGTACAGTCCTTTATTCTTTGGCCCTGACTACCAGTATTCCCGTGGCTATGACCACTATTGTCATGCCGATGTACGCTATCATCATAAAGTTGGACTCGTACACGCAAACTGACAACCCGACGCCAATGAGGCCGATTAGGAACATGAGGCATCCCAGGACCATATGTAGGTTCTTCTGCGTATAGATGGCGAAGCCTATAACGGCCATTCCCAGAAAACGAGTGGCTTCACCGGCAGAACCGATGGCCCCGGCAGCGCCATAAAGTGCCTCCCCCACAGCCTGGTTTCCGCCGGAGGCGGCTTCCGCCATTCCAATGGTCAGCGCTGATTCTCCAATCACTACCGTCGCGCCTATAACGTAAACGAGCAGGCCCGCTCTCATGTAATGGGCTCCAGAACCGCCCGACATGGAGTGGTTCAGCCCGGCAAATCCGGCCGCCACAATTAACATCCCCAGCGTAGCCACGGAAATTGCAGCTTTCATGATTCCGGCATTTTCCCCTGCAGCAGAGAGCATTTCTGAGGCGTCACCCCAGTCTACGTTGCCGAGGGCCGGGAACATAGTCATGAAGCCTGCCCACATAACGATGGGCCCTCCAATCAGTAACCATCCGGTTAACGTACGTGAACTCATCTGTGTTCTCCTTCTTATTCCACTGTTCCCAACCAACTTTTACCATTGTCTGCAAAAATAAGATTCTAATTAACGCTGATATACAGACATATATGCAAGAGAATATGAGGCATTAATTGGTGAAGTTAATTGCTTCGGTGCTCGTTATTTGGGAGGGATACCGCCTAACCTAGGGCATCCAGGTGATCACTGGTTCAGAGCATAAATCTACTTCGTTTGAAGCGCTGAGTTCCCAAACATTTCCTGTGATACTTTTCCGGGTATTCCCTTAAGAAGAGCTTCCTTTCAGTAAAGTCCGGGCCGTTACAATAACAACGGCCTGATGATCCTGTTTTAATTGGCGAAAATTCGGGAGAGTATTAATGAACAAGAAAAATGAGGACCGTGTCCAGTGGGTTTATTCGTCGAAAAACAATTCCGAATTATCCCGGAGATACGATGAATGGGCCAAAGAATATGATAAAGATCTATCGGAAGTTTTCGGTTGGATTGCACCTACGACGGCATCTGCCTACCTAGCAAAATATGTCCATCCAGATTCTGCTGTCCTGGATGCCGGAGCAGGAACCGGACTAGTGGGTCTCGCACTGGCAGAGCACGGGTTTCAAAACCTTACTGCAATGGATCTGTCAGAAGGTATGCTCAAAGAAGCGCGGGATAAAAACGTTTATAGAAAA
>ERZ651768.380-NODE-380-length-33671-cov-46.546764_pt1 | contig 33671 bp, 32 predicted proteins | sample MGYA00514754_ERZ651768 | MGnify/ENA metagenome assembly ERZ651768
CTATCCAACAGAATGTAAACCAATTAATAATGCAGAAATAACCTATTTTTTCAAAATATAACAGATAAAACTTTTCATAAGTCTAAAAATTGCTAAGTTTCAAATAAGAAATAAATTAATTTAACTAAATATGTTTAATTTAATACCTGATGATTTACTTCAAGTTATTAGAATACTTGGAGTTTTTGTTGTGTTATATACAATTATGTTTGGTTTATTACTTGTAACAGATCGATCTGAATTAAAAAAACAAAAGTAGATATTAAGCCTTAACTTTTATTCTTTATCTTTTATATTCTGAGCTTTTAGATTTTTATCTTTTAAAGAAAATCCTAAAACTAAAAAAGCTATGTATAAAGCAATAGCAGAAGAAGCTATTATAAATGTTATTTGTAAGTTCATAATTAGAGGTTATCAGATGATAGCTAATATTTTTATAGATCATTTTTTAATTAACCAGCTTTCAGGATTTATTTTTTGTTCTCCTTTCCATATCTCAAAATGTAATTGTCCTTTATTATTTATTTCAGTAACAGTCGCAATTTCTTCTCCTGAACTAACATATTGTTCTTCATTTACCGATATTTTTTCAATTTTGGCATAAACGGTGCTATAGTTATCGCCATGATCAATTATGATAATATTTCCGTGTCCTGGAATATAGCTGATTAAACTAATTATTCCATCCATAACAGATATAACTGACTCATTTTTATTGCATTGTATTTCTATTCCAATATTTTCTGTAACAGTATTTAATTTAGAATTTATTTCTACAGAGTTCTCTGTTGGTGATTTTAGGATTGATACACTTAGTTATGATAATGAAAATAATAACTTCGTTATAATTGAGTATAAAAAAGGATCAAGTTATTCTGTAATTGATCAGGGGTATTCATATATGTCTGTTATGTTGAATAATAAATCAGATTTCATATTAGAATACATAGAAAAGACAGGAAAGTCTTTGAAGAAAAGTGAAGTTGATTTCTCCCAATCTAGAATAATATTTATATCTCCATCATTTAACTCCTATCAAAAGAATAGTGTGAATTTCAAGGATGTACCTTTTGAGTTGTGGGAGATAAAAAAGTTTTCAAACAATTCTATTAGTTTAAATCAACATCTTTCATCTTCTAAAGAAAGTATTCAAAAGATTGAAGGTAATAAAAATTCTGTTATTTCTAATGTTGGTAAAGAAGTAAAGGTATTTGAGGAAAAGGATCACACTTCAAAATCTAATGGTTCTCTTATTAGGAATTGGGAACTATTAAAAGAAAGGTTCTCTGAATTAGATGGAGTAGAAATTGTACCAAAGAGGTTATATATAACTTTGATGTATGGTAATAAAACAATTTCATATTTTCTTTTTAGAAAGGATAAAATTGTGATGGAATTTGTTAGGGGTAATATTATGACTGATGGATCTAAATCTAAAAATTACTTTGTCATTGATGATCCAAAACAAATTTCAGTTGAGGGAACTTGGACTTATAAAAGTGGTGTACAAGGAGGAATTTATAAAATACCTCTAGATAAAGATTCAGATGTAGAATATTTTATATTTTTAATAAAACAGAAATATAAAAATATTGTTAATTAATATTTTTATCTCCACTCAATCCTAAAATTCTTGATATTCTTAAGATTAAATTCAGTAAGTTTCATTTTACTATGATAGATAGTTACATAATCAAAAACCAAATATAGTTTGAGTTTTTTACTCACTCCTAAACGAAGTCTACCACAGTGGAATAATAAATTCTGTTTTACGCCTTTACTACTACTATCCATAGTTTTCCCACAAGAACCTGAGCCAATTCAGGCAGGTCTGGCTCCGCCATCTGGAATTTATGCGCCAGGTATAAATGCTTTGCATTATGATGTAGAAATTGGGCTCGGAAAAGAAACAGATTGGTTCGCTGGAAAAGTGAAGGTGAAAATAGCCCTGGATGAGAATTCGCCAGTACTGCCATTGGATTTTTCAGGGCTAGAATTGCTTCAATTATCTGTACAAGGGAATAAAACAACCTATTCTTATCAAGATGGTGTAATTCGAATTCCATTAAAAAATTTCCAAAAAAATGATACGGTTGTTGTTGAATTGTATTATCGTGGCATTCCAGATGACGGGCTCATCTTAAATAAAAATATTCACGGGGAAAGAACAGCCTTTGTTGATAATTGGCCAAACCGAACACGGTTTTGGCTGCCGACAATTGATCATCCGACAGATAAAGCGACTGTTCACTATACCATACATGCGCCAAAAGAGTGGAAAGTCATTGCCAATGGATATCTTTTCAAAAATGAAGTTATTACGCCGAAAAATTCCATTGGACCAAAGGAAGATCGCTTGACATGGGAATGGGATGTTACAGTACCAATTTCAACTTATAATATGGTTATTGGCGCAGCGGCCCTGGAAGTTAGAACGGTTGGATTAGCCGCATGTAATAATGCGCCTGCTTCTCAAAGAGAAGACGGATGTATTGAAGTAACATATTGGGTTTATCCGCAAGATGTGAAAAAAGCTGAACCATCTTTTCGTCGGGCAAAAGAAATGGTTGATTATTTTACCGAAATTATTGGACCATTCCCATTTGAAAAATTGGCGAATGTTCAGTCTGCCACCCGTTTTGGAGGCATGGAGAATGCCTCAGCTATATTCTACTCTGAAAGCGGCATAGCAAAAGGTCGCAACATTGAAGGTACCGTTTCCCATGAAATTGCCCATCAATGGTTTGGTGATGCTGTTACACAAGCAGATTGGCACCATTTATGGCTATCTGAGGGATTTGCTACATATTTTGGTGTATTATTTTTCGAACATTCTGAAGGTGTGACTAATTTTCGTAATAGAATGAATAATAATCTCCAGCGAGTATTGAAATCAAAGGTTACTAATCGCCCAATTATTGATAAGGAAGTCAATGATTTATTTAAACTATTGAATTCTAATAATTATCCAAAAGCTGGATGGGTACTTCATATGTTGCGTGGTATTTTGGGAGATGAGATATTTTTTAAAGGTATTCAGGAATATTATCGACAATATCTACATAAAGCAGTATTAACTGAAGATTTTCAAAAAATAATGGAAAAAACTTCCAAACAGGATTTAAATTGGTTTTTTAATCAATGGATTTATAAACCGGGGTATCCAATATTAAATATAGAAGAAAATTGGGAATCAAATGATGGAACAAAAGGGACTTTAGAAGTTAAAATCCTTCAAACTCAAAGATCGGATTGGCCAGTGTTTAGAATACCAACTGAATTATGTTGGAAAAGTAACCAAAATATTGAGTGCAGAAAAATTACAATCACGAAAAAAGAGGAGACTTTTCGATTTAATTTTGTTTCCAAATCAACACAGCCCATCGTTATTGATCCAGATGGTTGGGTATTAAAAGGTGATCCAAATTTTGAATGAAAAAAATTAAGTTAAATCACTTTTTTTTCCTGTTTCTGTTTTATCCAGTCATAGGCCAAAACTGGTTTCAATCTCAGTTAATTGAACGTCAGTTTAATCAAGCAGTAGAGCATTATAATGAAGGAAGGTATGCTACCAGCGAATCAATCTTGAAAAAAATATTAGCTGGTGAATCGGGTGTTTACGAAGAATCTTCACTTGTATTATTAATAAAATCTCAAATTGGTTTAAATCGTAATCAATTAGCAAAAGAATCTTCGCGTCTCTTTTTAGAAAGGTTTCCCGAAAGTATCTTTTTGAAAAATGTGATGGAAAGCTTGGGGGATTTATATGTTAATGACCATAGCTATTCATCGGCATACCGGATGTACCACCGAGCTAAGAAACTTTCTGATGACTTAGAATACAATAGTAAAATCAATTCAAAGATTCTACGTCTAATTCAAATAAGGTTACCCAATAGTCTTATAGATGAGTTGCTTACACTGGAAATAGACCCTGCCGTTAGAAATATTCATAATATTGCAAAAGCAAATACTGAAATATTAAATGGACGGCCGGATGATGGTGCATTTACATTAAATCAAGTTGAATTGAGCCATCTACCTGATTTCTATTTTCCGTTTTATGAAACGTTACTTCGTGCATCTTATGAGCCTTCCAATTTGGTTATCATGATTGGTATTGTATTGCCTATTTCTGGTATTTATGCAGAAAAAGGTGATGCATTTTTAACTGGATTCTATACTGGCGAAAAATCAAGTGGCCTTAAGAATCAACGTTTGACTATTCTAGCGCATGACAGTAGGAGTGAGGCACTTGAAACAGTTAAAGTCGCCACTAATCTGGCGCGCCTCAATCAAATTTCTGCTCTTGTCTGTCCCTTAAATGATCCGTCATCATTGGCAGTGGTAAGTGCCTTAGAATCGACTGATATTCCAATTCTGCTATCCAGTCCTCAAGAAAATGATTTAAGTGAAATCAATGATCTTGTTTATCAAATTAATTCAACGGTTGCAATGCAGGGAAAAGCTGCAGCCCATTATGCGGTTAATGTATTAGGATTAGATAGTATAGCAGTTATTGCTCCGGTGGATCACTATGGTGAGACTCAAACCGATGCATTTATTGAAGAAGTTGATCGATTAGGAGGAACGGTTGTAGCTACAGAATGGTATTCTGGCCAACCAAAAGACCTAGGAAGACAATTTAAATTTTTAAGGAGAGTAGCATTTAATCTCTTGCCGAAAGAGGAATCGTTTGATGAGGCACTTGGGATGGAGATTGATAGCTTAGATGCATTATTCGATATATCAGCTGAAGACTTCTTTGACCTTCCAAAATCTGAAAAAAAGAAAATGTCCGCTGCGGATTCGGCCAAAATTATTTTGAATACAATCCAAGGTATCTATCTTCCAATTAACAAAGCTGATTTGGCATACATTGGCCCTCAAATTCCAATGTATAATTTAAATACCAAAATAATTGGTAATGAGAACTGGCAAGACCTCCAAATATTGCAAAAAGAAAATATTGGTCCTTATCTAAAAGGGATGTCAATTATTACAAATTTTTACAGACCCGCGCTTGATTCCACATCCTATGAAGGTGAGTTGTTAAATTCCTATTACTATGGATATAATACGGCACAATTATTAACACAATTGGATCTTGAGACACAAACGCGCCAATCCATCAATCAGTCGTTGCGATCAATTGATTTTTTTTCTGGAGAAGGATTCTACTATTCACCTGACCGCTCCAATCTCAATGTTAATGCTGCCTTTCAAATCCTCGAGTTTGATGGAAAAGGTTTCATACATCAAGGTGTATTTCATGGAGATTCACTCCGTTTAGTATCGACCCAAAAACCTTAAAGATAATTTATGAATTATATTGATTATTCTGATTGGTTTGATATTCATGGATTTCATGCTCTTTTTTCCAAAAAACAAGTCGATTTTTCAGATATTGAAAAGCGGAAGGAGTTTGTTGAATCTTTATCGCTTGATCATAATGGATTGGTGATGCTTAAACAGGTACATTCTAATCAAGTTCAAATGGTTAAAAAACCGGGAATTTTAGATAGTACCGATGGAGTTATATCAAACAGGAAAGATATTGTATTAAGCGTTCAGGTTGCAGATTGCATTCCATTATTTTTGGTTGATCGGGAAACAGGCTATTTTGGATTAATTCATTCAGGTTGGCGTGGGACTGCGGCAGAAATTGGAATAAAGGCGATTTACCAATTCCAAAAGACCGGTAGCTATACAGAAAATATCCTAGCGCTAATGGGACCTTCAATAAACCAATGCTGTTATGAAATTGGTCCTGAGGTGAGCAATAGATTTGACTCATCTTTTTTTATCAATGGTACTGGCGACCGCAAAATGTTTGATTTGAAAGGTGCTCTAAAATATCAGTTAACACAATCGGGATTAGAAGCAGGGAATATCATGTCCGATGATGCGTGTACATATTGCCAAGAAGAATTATATTTTTCCTTTCGACGCGATGGTGTCAATTCTGGACGTATGGTAGCCATAACAGGTTGGAGTTAGTCCTTCTTTTTATTCTTTAGTCATTCCCATAAATTCACGCTTAATTTTTCTTTCAAATGACAGTTTATGACGCAATTATACTGGGTATTATTCAGGGGATAACTGAGTTTTTACCCATAAGCAGTTCTGGCCATTTAGTTATTGCGCAGGTATTGTTAGGCATCAACCTGCCAGGGAATGTATTAGAAGTGATCACCCATATTGGAACCCTTTTTAGCGTCATATTCGTTTTTTGGAAAGAATTAATTTCAATCTTAAAAACAATTCAAAATTCTGCTACAAAAATATATATTTTATTATTATTTATCGGTACTCTCCCAGCGTTAGTAATCGGATTAGGCGGTAAAAATATTATTTCTGGCTTCTTTGACTCAATTTATGTTGTCGGAGGCGCATTGTTATTTACGGGCATTATTTTATTGGCCACTCAAAAGTTATCGTTTAATAATAAACAACTGAATTGGAAAAAAAGCCTTGCCATTGGTATCGCTCAAGCCATTGCAATTATTCCTGGTATTTCCCGCTCCGGGATGACGATTTGCACTAGTTTGGCTTTAGGAATCTCTGGAAAAGATGCGGCAAAATTTTCATTTCTTTTAGCAATACCTGCTATTTCAGGAGCAGGTTTATTGATGGCTTTGGATATGAAAGGTGGACCTATTTCAATCCCAATAACACAATTAATAGCTGCTTTTATCAGTTCATTTTCTGTCGGGTATATTTCTTTAAAATGGTTATTAGGTTTATTAGAAAGTGGTAAGTTTCATCGCTTTGGTTATTATTGTATAACCGTTGGGTTGATTACATTCTGCATGGGTTAAAATGGTAAGATATAAAATAAATAATACTCCCTTTAACAAATCAATTCAGTTATTAGAAAAAGGTAACATAAATCCCATATATTTTTTAATGGGAGAGGATCAATACCTCCAGCAATTATTTTCTGAGAGATTAGCAAATATCTTATTTAATAATGAGCCCATTCAAAAGACGATGCTTATACCAGATGAAATGAAATCAAATGATATTATTGATCATTTAACTTCTGCTGATTTATTCAGCAGTAAAAAACTTTTTTTACTCCGTAGTCCATCTACTCTAAAAGGAAAATCTAGAGATGAATTACTTGAATATTGTAGAAATCCTATCAATGGTCATTTCCTTATTATCCTACAGGATGAGTATGGTGCAAGTAATAAATTTTTAGCATCTTTAGTCGAGATAATAAACCCAATTTCATGTTCTACACCATTCGATAATGAAATGATTTATTGGGCAAAAAATTTCTTTCAAGAGAATGATGTCAATAATGTACCACTTGAGATTTTAAAATCTGTCATTGAAATTGCGGGAGATTCACTTAACCATTTAAAAAATGAAATTGATAAAATTGCAATTTCATCAGAATCAAATAATGAAATAAAAAAGTCCGATATTGAAAAATTTTCAGGATGGAAAAGAAAATTTCGACAATTTGAATTTTTAAATTATTTGGGCCAAAAAAAACTGAAAGAAACTATGCAAATCGGTCGTGCATTGGTATCACAAGATATATCCATGATAAACTTAATATACCCACTCACCGAATTTTTCCAGGAGTTATTATTTTTTAAGATTTCCAAGGGAACAAATAGCCTAAAAAAAGGTTACACCAGATTATCACCTAGTGTGAATAAGCAGTTACCCAATTATGCAAACCGATATACAAGTAAAGAAATCATTCTTGCACTCAAACGATTGGCCCGGATTGATCGTCAACTAAAAACGTCCCGGATTAAAGATGAATCAGCTATCACCGAATTTGTCTATGCAACCCTTAGCAATGGATAATCAATTCCGTTATACGGATGAAGAATTAATTGCACGTTTCCAGGAAGGTGATGAACAGGCTTACACCGAGTTAGTAAACCGCTACCGAGATAAACTCATAACATTTGTTTATCGTTTTGTGAATGAATTTGAAAAAGCAGAGGATATTGTCCAGGATACATTGTTTAAATTGTATACCCATAAGCATTATTATCGGAATATTGCGAAATTTTCTACATGGATTTATACAATAGCCGGGAATTTAGCTAAAACGGAATTACGCAAGAGAGGAACGCGTAAAGAGATAAGAATCAGTCAAATGGGCCCTGAAGACCGTGATTATGAACTTCCATCTGTTGCACCTGATACGGATGAGGTAGCCCAAAGTGAATACATTGAGAAAAAAATACAGGCTGCAATCCAAAAACTCCCGCTTCATTTTAGAACAGTAACTATCTTACGAGATATTCAGGAACTTTCATATGAAGAGATTAGTAAGATAGTAGATGTTCCACTGGGAACTGTAAAATCCCGAATTAATCGGGCAAGAATTCAGCTTCAAAAAGAATTAATAGATTTAAAATAGGAGAATACATATTAATGGATCGCTACCAATTTGAAGATGCCATTTCAGCATATTTAGAAAATGAATTAAGTTTATCTGAGAGACAGGCATTTGAGACGTATATGAACGCAAATCCTGATGCCAAAGAACTTGTAGATGCAATCAGGTTGACAATGAAATCGATGAAAAATTTACCTGTAATCAAAACTTCTGATAATTTTATTTCGAATTTGTCAAAAAGAATTGAATTTGAGAAAAACCGACCTTCTAAAAAGATAGTTAAACGGCCTTCAAAATCTTTGTTCGGATTCACACCATTGTATGCAGGTCTAATGACCGTGCTGGTGGCTTCTTTTATTACTGTTGGAATAAACTTATGGCCTATAAATGAAGAATCGGTTGATATCGCACCAACTTTTATGGGAAATATTTCCGAAGCACCGAAACCGGCTTCTATGCTTCCGACTTTACCAGCAGATAGTAAAACTATGCTAACTGCTGCAAATGTAGATACAGCTGATTCCACAATAGATAAAAAGAAAAAATATAAGTTGGACGATAAAGTTAAATTTGTAAAAGACCAGCATTAATTAACAAAAAAATAAATTAAATTAAATTCCTGTTGTTGATGTATTTCACTTCAGGGATTTTTACTTTTTGGTATGTCATTCTACCGACAAATCGCCGTACTTCTCCTTTTTTTCTTAATTCTCTTCATATTTATTTATCCTAATCAAAACGGTTTTATTTATCTTATCTTCAAAGGTGTTGCCATTGGTGGGCTCGTTGTCATCTTTATCTCCTTCGCATTTCCGCAAGTTTTCAAAATTAGAGAAATACAAAAAGTGGACATAGAAGATTCAGAAATTGGTCTAAAAGAACCATCCTTTTCTATGTATGTCAAAACCCAGTATAAAAGATTATTGTTGCAAATACTTGACTTGGTTAAGAATGTTAATTCCAAGTTTTCTGCTGCGATATATATGATTGATTCTGAGAATAAAGGATATACTTGCCAGGAAAAATCTTATCCCGATTTTTCAGATTTTATAGAAACTGATAATGAAATAATAGCTGAAATAGTCAAAAAAAGAAAACCAAGTTTATTTAAAAAAAGTAATAAAAACACAGGCTGGGATGAATTGCTTGGGTCGAGGACTTGGCGTGGTAGTGAAACATTAATAGGTTTTCCTGTATTATATGATGAAAATATCGTTGGTGTTTTAATAGTATATATGGATCATTTTTCATCTATACTTGATCGGGATCAGGAAATTATAGAAAGACTCAGTCAATTTATTACTCATGGAATGGAAGATTTAGAGCACATGGAAGCGCTCATGATTGATAATCAATTTAACTTTCGCTTGGCGAATTTATTTGATCAATTTGAAGTAAAATCTGATGAATCTGAATTATTTGAATCTATTCGTAGTATATGTCGCTCCTTTTTTCAATATGATAAATTGACCATTGTTTTATCGAGTGAAGATAAAGAAGAAGCTGTTATCAAACTTGTAGATGGACTTCTTGATGATGCTGACGAAGGCATGGAATTTAAAATTCAAAACAGTCTTCATGGGAAGGCCATCCAAGATAATACAATTTTCTGCTCGAATTCATGGTTTGATGAATATCCTAATATGGGGCGATTTAAATCAGGCGACATGAATGAATATAATTTTATGTCTGTTTTAAGCATTCCACTTAGATCAGATGGTGAATCCAGAGGTGCAATTACTTTGGAACTGTTGAGATCAAAGGTCTATTCTGATACAGATATCAGATTACTTAAACTATTGTGCAGTAAAATAAGCACCATCCTGAACTGGCAGAAGGCATATAAAAAAGTACATCTTACCTCAATTCATGATGGGTTAACGGGACTTCTTAATCATAAAGCGTTTTTGAATCGATTTGAAGAAGAAATCAGCAGAGCTGAGAGATTTAATCAAATGTTTGGCTTGGTTATCTTGGATTTGGATAAGTTTAAGTCGGTTAATGATTCATATGGCCATTTATATGGTGATTATGTACTTGAGGACGTTGCAAAAATTATTTCTGAAAGCGTTCGAACCATTGACGTGGTTGGACGCTATGGTGGAGAGGAATTTGCTGTTTTGCTAATCAATTCGGATATTGAAGATTGTATACCTGTGGCTGAAAGGATTGTAAAGTCAATTGAAGCAAAAACGTTTTTAAAAAGTAGTATTGCTACTAATATAACAATCAGCGGAGGATTAGCTGGATTTCCTCGTCATGCCAAACAGGTCAAAGATTTGATTGAAAAAGCAGATAAGGCGATGTATGAATCAAAATCTATTGGTGGGAATAGAGTAACGATCACTACTGATGCGTAATAAATACCTTCTGTTTTTCGGAACATCAGCGTTTCTTAAATGTTTAGATTCCCGAGAAGAAATTCAAATGAAAATAAACCAATTAATTGTCACACTTTTTTTAATACTCGGATTTTTTGGATGTGGGACGTCGTCAGCTAATACCCCAAGTCCACAAAATGAAGTCCTTAGCAAGCAGAAATTAGAAAAAGCACCTAATCCTGAAGGGTTACGCCATTTTATGGATGGTCAGATGATGCTGAATCAGGGTGATTTCGCCCTAGCAATTTTAGAATTTCAGCAAGCATTGGAACTGGATCCTGGAGTTGGAGCGATTCATACATCTATTGCAGAGTGTTATTGGAATTTGGGGAAAGCGCCCATGGCTGAAAAACACCTTAAATTAGCGCTTGCTTTAGATCCTAAGGACAGCCAAGCACTCAACATGTTGGCAGATCAATATATTCTTCAAAAAAATTATGAAAGAGCACAAAAATCCTTTGAAGAATTGCATGTATTAAAACCAGACGAGGTAAGATATATTATTGCATTGGGCGAACTTGAAAAAATAAAAAAGAATTATTTAGAATCATTAGAACTATATCTAAAAGCCCATAAGCTTGAACCATCGCGGTTAGAATTATTGGAAACAGCTGGAAGATTAGCGTTTCAAATCAAAGATTTTGATCGTGCCCAAGTTATTTTTAAACAATTGACTATTCTTGACCCAAATCAACCCAGATTAATGGGGGTTTTTATTGACCTTGTTATGAATTCAAAAGATTACCAAGAAGGAATCGATGTAATAAACTCTTTAAATATGAAACATGGCGAATCTCCTGAGAGAATGGCTCAAATGGGATTGTTGATGTATCAAATAGGGGAAAAAGAAAAGGCAATAGATTTACTAGAATCAGCTATTCAAGATTTACCTCAAAACACGAATTTTTATTTTTCATTATTTGATTTATACATGGATGAGAATGAAAATGAAAAAGCAACTAAGATCGCCGATCAATTAATTACAAGTTTGCCTGAAGATTGGCGTGGCTACTATAGCCGATCTCTTGTATATATGAATGAGAAGAATTTTAAAGAAGTCATCTCACTTTTGGAGCCTGTTGCCGATACTTTTGAAAAAATTTATTCAATTCAATATTTACTAGGATTAGCTTATAACCAATTGAAGCAATATGAAGCAGCAAGAAAATATTTTAATCGGGCATTAACAATCAGGCCCAATTCCGCTAATGTGCTTCATTCTATTGCCATTTTATATGATGAATTGAAGGAATGGGATAAATCGGATCAAATTTATAATCAGCTAATTCAATCTGATAGTTCTGATGCACAAGCATGTAATAATTATGCTTATAGCCTTGTGGAGAGAAATCAAAGTTTAGATAAAGCACTCAAGATGGCAAAGAAAGCGATCAATATAGAACCTGAGAATCCATCTTATTTAGATACCATTGGGTGGATTTATTTCAAATTGAATAATCATGAAAAAGCAAAAGAATATATAGAAGCATCTATAAAAATTAATGGAGATAATGCTGTCGTCCTTGAACATCTAGGAGATATTTTCATGAAAACTCATAGAAAGGATGACGCATTAAAATATTATCAACGGGCCTTGAATCTAGATAAAAATAATGCTCGGTTAATTAAAAAGGCATCATCTGAATAAACTATTATATGCATTCATATTGTTCATCCTGATTACAGGGTGCACACAGTTACCATCTTTTGAATCTGAACCGTACTTAGAACAACAGACAGCCCTTCCAAATATAGATGATAAAAAATTCTGTCGGGGTAAAGGGTATATTATTTCGGAAGGAGAAATGAAAGGCCGATTGAATTTTACTTTTACATCTTCTCGAGATACAGCCTTTATTCAATTCAAAGATTTAATTGGGAGAAAAACGCTTTTTCTTATTTTAAGTGATAAATCGATTGATGCGTGGGATATGCTCCATAATCAACGATATGACAAAGCCTCAATTCTTCTTTCTCTGCCATTTTTTGAAATGATCCAACCTGATGATATGCGAACATTCCTGTGGGGAGAAATTCCGAAAATATTTTCTGATCCAGAGATCATAAAAAATCAATCTGAACAAATTTCCGGTGGAATTCAATTTCGATCAAATCAAACGGAGCATGGTCCACTGGTTGAGCATGTCACTTTTAACATGAAAGATGAAAGACAAAAAATTGAACTAGTATTAATGGACCGTGAATATGATGCGCAATATCCTCATCTAATTCGGAAAATTCCAGATTCAATTCCACCAATAAAGGTAAATTCATGAAAATTTCAGTCATAATTCCTGTTTATAATGAGGTGGGATCATTAAGAGAACTTTACGGCGAGTTAGTACAAGCTCTGGCACCGTATGAAAAATATGAAATTCTTTTTATTGATGACGGTTCTACTGATGGTTCTTTTGATGTCATCAAGGAATTAGGTGAAACGGATACCCATATTAATTTATTTCAATTCCACCGGAATTATGGAAAATCGGCAGCACTGGCAGAGGGCTTCAAATATGCTGAAGGTGATCAAATCATTACGATGGATGCAGATTTACAGGATGATCCTTCGGAAATAACAAATTTGATTCAAAAGCTTGAAGAGGGTTTTGACCTTGTTTCAGGGTGGAAAAAAAATCGTAAAGACCCTTTATCAAAAAAGTTGCCATCCAAATTATTCAATTTTATAACCCGGTTATTTACCGGGGTTAGAATCCATGATTTTAATTGCGGTTTAAAAATATATCGCAAAGCAGTGATCAAAACATTAGATATTTATGGAGGGAGGCATCGATATATACCTGCCTTAGCAGGGCAGAAGAAATTCAAAGTGGCTGAAATAGTTGTTAACCATCGTCCACGTATGCATGGTGTGACCAAATATGGAGGCTCTCGTTTTTTTCACGGATTATTTGATTTGATATCGATTTTATTTTTATCAAGATACACTCAGAGCCCACTTTATTTTTTCGGAAAAATTGGACTTTTTACCTTTCTGATTGGATTGGGTGTTGATTGTTATGTTATTTATTTAAAGTACTTTTTAGGAGAACCTTTTGCAAAACATATGGCACTTCTGATGTTGGGTGTGCTGATTATTGTTATCGGGATTCAATTCTTTTCCATCGGTTTGATAGGTGAAATGATTGCCAACTCAAATCAGGATAAAGAATCCCGAATAAAAGGTATTTATAAATCTTAAACGTTTAAGCTTACCCTGATGCGTATTGTGCTTGTGGGACCATTTCCGCCTTACCGAGGTGGGATTTCTATGTTCAACCATTCCTTGGCAAAGGAATTATCCAAGGGGCATGAAATCCATAGGGTATCATTTTCCTTGCAATATCCTAGGTCATTATTCCCGGGGAAATCACAGTTTTTTGATTTTGAAGATGAAAAAGTGGAAAGATTGATCAATTCGGTGAATCCATTTTCATGGAAAAAGACAGTAAAATATATTAATAATACCGAACCAGATGTGGTCATTTTCCAGTATTGGATGCCCTTCTTTGCTCCAGCATTTTCATCGATTGCTAAAGGAATTAAGAAAGGGTCTGGCGCCAGTATCTTAGTGAATTGTAATAATATCACTCCTCATGAGCCTCGAGCTACCGATTCTCTGATGACAGCCAAGTTTTTCAGTTATTGCGACGGGTTTATTGTCATGTCTAAAACGGTGGAAGAAGATTTACTTCGGATTCAATCCAATCCAAAATATAGAAAAACACCACACCCAGTTTATGATGTATTTGGGAAATCTCTGGATCAGAAAAAGGCAAAATCTATGCTTGGCATTGGAGATGAAAAGGTTATTTTAAATTTTGGACTTATTCGAGATTATAAAGGATTAGATCTTTTAATTGAATCCGCCAAATACCTTAAGGTAGAATTGAATAATTTTAAAATCCTCGTTGTAGGTGAATGTTATGGAAATGAAAACAATTATTTCCAATTAGCTGAAAAAAATAATGTTGCGGATGTGATTGACTTTTGTTTTGAGTTTGTGCCCAATGAAAGTGTGAATCAATATTTCTGCGCTGCTGATTTAATTGTTTTACCTTATAAATCTGCAACCCAAAGCGGTGTTATACCAATTGCCTATCATTTTGATAAACCGGTAGTTGTGTCAAATGTTGGAGGATTACCAGAAATCGTGCAGGACGGTAGAACGGGATTCATTTGTGAACCAGACGCAAAACAAATTGCTGAACGGATTAAAAAATATTTTAATTCTGACCCGAAAATTTTTTCATCATATATTTCAGAATATAAAAGGCAGTTTTCTTGGGAAATTTTTGTAAAAGTTTTGTTAGAGTTAATTGAGTCTTGAAGCTGCGATCTGTTAATCTATTCGTATTAAACTGGAATGGCCGAGATCTGACACTGGATTGCCTTTCTTCCCTTGAAAAGATTACCTATCCTAATGTAAAAGTTTATGTTATTGATAATGGATCCTCCGATAATTCCGTCACAGCGATACGAAATCAATTTCCTGATTATGAAATAATTGGATTACCGGAAAATTACGGATTTGCCAGGGGAAATAATGCTGGATTTGAATTAGTCAAACAAAAAGCAGATTACACCATTTTCTTGAATAATGATACAATCGTTGATCCTAATTTTGTTGAACCGTTAATAAATGCAATGGAATCCAATTCAACTGTGAAACAGTCAACGCCAAAAATATTTTATGCGGATAATCTAGACTACATTTGGTTTGGAGGAGGTAAAGTAAGTCTATGGGCAGGGTGGATCCGTCATCTTGGTATCCGGCAAAAAGATTCAATGCAGTTTTCGTTTAATCGGAATGTTGATTATGCGACTGGTTGTTGTGTTTGTATGCGCACAGTGGATTTTGAATCGATAGGTATGTTTGATGAATCATTTCTCATGTATGGAGAGGATGTAGATTTATCACTTCGCTTCAGAAAGCAGGGTGGCCAAATTCTTTTTGTTCCTGAATCAAAAATATGGCATAAAGTATCGTCCTCCATAGGCACACAATTTTCAATTAGAAAATGGAAAAGAAAAAATATTGGGAAAATGAAATTAGTAACTAAACATGTTCATCCAGCTCAGTTGCCAATTGTCATGCCTTTAGCAATTTTAGTCAGCATTTTAGAATTATTTATTACAATTATCTTAGGATTTGGTAGGAAACATTCATGAAAGGATTTTCGGAAAATTATTGGGCTATGAGATCCAATCAGTATGATAAAGTTAGTTGGGTAAAGGATACTGATTTTATAGATGCATTTTTAGGGATGCTAAAACATGTAAATTATAATACGATTCTTGAGGTAGGTGTCGGAACGGGAGCCATGGCTAAGCAAGTTGCTGATAGAATCGGTCCATTAACGGGTATTGATATCAGTCAGGAAATGATCGATCAGATTGATCATCCAGGCGTTACACCGATGGTTGCCAATGCCCATGATTTGCCTTTTGATAATGCATCTTTTGAAATGATTTATATGCGAAATGTAATTCATTACATCGATAATCCGATATTGGCATTCTCTGAAATTCATCGATGCATGAAAAATGGTGGGACGTTTTTATTTTCACAGGTGATTCCACCAGATGATTCTATCTCAGAAGAATATGATTGGTTGATTGGACGAGATATTCATTATCCTACAAAAAGTGAGATATTAAGATTATTTTCCATCTTTAGCGGTGTGTTGACAAACGATTTTGTTCTCGAAGATCAAAGTATCATAAATTGGTTAGATAATACTTGTGATAATGAAGAGAAAAAACAGAACATTATTGATCGACACCATAGTACTTCCGATAAATATCGAGCCATGGCAAATTATCAGGAAACCGAGAATGATATATTAGTTAATATTAAACACTTAATAGTAATTGGTGAAAAATGAGTCGGTATAGAGAAATTAGGCAATTTAGAAAGTCATTTGATGTAGTAACCAATTGGATTCATTATCCAATTGCAACCTATTTCTGTGCCCTATTGAGTTATACGCCTATTACACCCAATATGATCACTTTATTGGCGATTCTATCTGAGTTGGCAGCCATCTACCTGATCATTAATGATTTTAGTAATTATCTCATTCTTATTGTTATTCTATTACAACTCGGATGGATATTGGACCTTATGGATGGCATGATGGCGCGATTTAAACGAATAGGGTTTTATCATCCGGAAAGACCATCCTATAAAGGCTATTATCTGGATGCAGTCTCAGACCATGTATTAAAATTTATGATCATTGGCGCATTGGGGTATCAATTGAGTAAAACCCATGAGTATGGTTGGGAGATAGGCATGCTTGCATTGATTATCCATGCTATCACGCAAACAGAGCATACATTGAGGGAATTGATTACAAAAAGTGCACAAAACACACAACTTAGCATTGATAGAAAATTGAAAGACCATATTGCATTATTGATGAATAATATCTACTTATTCTATTTGGTTTTTATTCCCATGAATCGCGTTGATTTATTGCTTATCATTTTTACAGGGGTTGGGCTATTATTATTCTTAAAACGGGTAGTCTATTTTTGGATAAATGAGTCCTAATCTAATTTGAACATCCCTAGCATTAGACCCCATTTTTATTCAAAAACAAGTAGCCATGTCCGATAGATTGCCATCTGAAGAATCTCAGATTAAGTTTTTAAAAATTCTTTGTTGTCCTGATTGCTACAACAGTTTATCGGAGGATAATGAGTGTAAATCATGTCTTAAAGTTTATCCAGAATATGGAGGAGTTGTAGCGCCTATTTCTGATACAATATTGCAAAAAGAGATAAAGCATACTTTTATCCTTAAAAAAACATTAAAAGATAAAATTAAAAATAATATCCCTATGCCTGATGAGCGAATGTGGAGTCCACAGGCAAAAAAGTTAATCAAAAGGATATTGATTGAAAAAAATCCTGATTTACCCAATAGCTATGTTGTGAACATGGGAAGTGGCGTTGAATCATTTTATAAAAAAATATTCAGCTCATTCAAAAGTTTAATTCGGATTGGAATTCCCCATTCTGGATATGTAAATGCATATGGTGATGCTATGGCGCTTCCTTTGAAAAGCGATTCGGTGGACTTATTTATTTCAAGTTCTGTCATAGAACATTTATCCAATCCAGAGAAAGCGGTATCTGAATTATTCAGAACCATTAAGCCAGGAGGTCTTGTCTATGCAGAAATACCATTTATTGGGGCATATCATATGGCTCCCAACGATTATCAACGATACACAATAAGTGGCATAGAGGCATTATTTAGTAGGCACGGATTTTTTTTAGAAAATAAGGGTATATGCTCAGGGCCAGTTACTGCATTAGTACTTTTAATTCAACATGCAATTGTAGAGGCTATGCCAATTGGTTCTGTCCAATTTTTGTTAAGGGTTATCTTAACTTGGGTATTTCACCCATTGAAATATTTAGATTATTTTTTTAGTCGTTTAAAATGGGGAGAGTATCTAGCATGTAATTTTTTCTATCTGGGCAGAAAGCCAGCATAGATGAAAATACTATTCATTGCACCTTATATCCCCTCAGACATGAGTGGCCATGCCGGCCCTAAACTCATGTATCGTAATATTCTTTCACTATCTAGATCTCATCAAATAACATTGGCTTCATTTATTGATTCTAATGAACAAAATATGGCCAGTATCCTCGAAGATTCGGGAATCGAAGTCCATACTGTAAATTATCCCAGAAATCAAAAATCTATGTCAGGGAAATTGGCTTCAGGTATTCACAATATTAGTCCGATGATATCCTACTTGAAAGGAGATGAGCCATTCTTTTTTGCAAAATATAATAAAAAAGAAATGAAAAACCTTATTTCAAGATTGATTACAAATAATGCGTTTGATTTAGTTCAAGTGGAATACAATGTGATGCACCATTATTCGGCTTTATTTGAAAACACACCATCTGTGATAGTTTTTCATGATGTTTCAACCAAGGTACATGAGCGGGGACAAAGTGAAGGCAACACTTACAATAAACGGTCATATCAAATTGCAAAAAAGATAGAAGCTGATATTGCTAATAAATTTGATGGTGTGGTAACCCTGACTCAAGAAGATCAATTGTATTTAAAAAAGTTGGGTTGCATAAAAGAAATTCATGTTATCCCTCCCCAAGTTAAGATTTTAGAGAACATTGATGTTCAAAAGGTCCCAAATACAATATGTTTTGTTGGCTCCTTTAATAGAGAACCTAATGTTCATGCTGTTGAATTGTTGATTAATGATATTTATTCAATAATCACTGTACCTGTGGTATTGAATATTGTGGGTAAAGACTTACCCAGTGAATTGCAAAAACAAATTAATGAGATTAAAGGCATTAACTACTTAGGCTTCATTGATGACATTGATCAATTTCTTGCATCACAAATGTTAATGATAGCTCCTATCCAAATTGGTGCAGGTTTAAAAATGAAAATTCCCCATGCATTGGCTTCTGGCACGGCTGTGATCACAACACCTGTAGGTGCAGAGGGGATTGCTATCAATTCGGAGAATGGATTGTGGGTTTGTAATAGTAAACGAAACATGGTGGATAAAATTAATGAGGTCTTAGGTCAGGATGCTCTGCTGAAAGCAAGAGGTGAAGCAGGGAAAGCCGCTGTAAGATCTTTATTTTCAGAAAGTATGATAATTGCAAAATTTGAAGCATTGTATAAGCAATTGATCCACACATGAACACAGCCAGCAAAATAGCTAAAGAAACCACTGTTACATTCTCTGGATTAGTGTACGGTAATTTCAATCGTTACTTATATTCTGCACTATTGGCGCGGTGGGTGGGTGCTGAATTTCTTGGTATTTATTCTTTAGCCAATGCGATTATGCTCATTTCAGAAGTGGTGGCTAAAATGGGTTTGGAAACAGGTGCGATGCGGTTTGTCAGTCGGTTAAATCCTGAGTTGGATCAAGAAAAGATTCAAAAGATAATCGCATCTGCTTTAAGAATGACTACAATATTTTCGTTGGTAATTATGGTTGCATTGATCATTTCATCAGGTGCCATTGTGACGAATATTTTAAATGGACCACCCTTACTTAAATTGGTAATCATTATTTTTGCTATTGCAATTCCATTCAATGCACTTACCTTGGTTTCAGCTTTTGCAACACAGGGATTCAAAAGACTTAAATATAAAATACTCGTAACCCAGTTTTTGAACCCAACACTATTGTTGACAACCATGGTGATATGTTATTGGTTCATTTCAGCTGAATCTGCACTTATGGCACCAATGCTGATTACAGGAATAATCGGTTTCTTTGTAATGTTGGGTGTATTGAAGAAAGTTACCGGTGTATCCAATAATCAAATCATGAAAGCTAAAGTTGATACATCTTTATTTAATTTTTCATATCCCCTAATGTTTGTAACGATACTGCAAACCTTCATGCATTGGATGGATATTCTTATGTTAGGTTATTTTACCGATGCAACCACTGTTGGATTATATCATCCTGCAGCTAGGACGGCTGGATTACTTCAGGCCCTACTGCTTTCATTTATAAGTATTTATGCACCAATGATGGCCCAATTCCATAGAGAAGGTGACCGTAAAAAAATGGACGATACTTATAAACTGGTTAGCCGTTGGTTATTGATGTGTGCTATCCCGATTTCGGCTATTTTCATTATTTTCCCGGGGAAAGTGATGTTACTGTTTGGACCGGAGTATCTGCCTAGTGCAAAAATTTTAGTCATTTTAACAGGCGCGACATTTATTCAAGCTATATTTGGCGCGGCGGGGCCAACCTTGAGTATGTCTGGACATACAAAATTAGTACTGTGGAACACCATCGGCGCTTTTGCGCTCAACTTTGGTTTAAATATATTTTTAATACCGAATTATGGTATTATTGGTGCAGCTATTGCCACATTAACATCTCTGATTGTTGTAGGATTTGCACGGACTATTGAGGTGGGTATTATCCTGAAAATGAATTTTTTTGATCGAAAAGTTATTAAGCCCATTTTTGCAGGAATTATGGTTTTCACCGGACTTTTATTGATCAAAGATTTCATTATGCCTTTCCATACGTTGATTACTTTATTATCCGCAGGAATTTTCTCCGTTGGCAGTTTTGGATTAATCATGTGGATGCTAAAAATTGAAGATGAAGATTCAGATTTTTTCAAAGGACTTAGTGTTTTAAAAGGACGAAAATAATAAATGAAAATGGATTGGAAGAACCCTGTAGTTATCGTATCTGGTTTGATGGTTGTCATTATTTCAGTATTATTTGAACCCGTTATTTTTGGCGGAAAAACATTTGGATCCCCAGACAGTTTGAGCCCAAAGGCTATTGGAATAGCTCTGAATGATCTATCAGAAAAATCGGGTGAACTTCCCCAATGGCAGCCATGGGTATTTAGTGGAATGCCGTCTGCGGAGGCGTTTACAAATATATCAAAGCTTTATTTCCCGGAATATTTATTTAAACTGTTTTTTTTACCGGGGATGCTCATCCAACTATTTCATCTTCTCTTTGCGGGGATAGGCGCATTCCTTTTATTAAGACATTTTAAATGTTCAGATTGGGCGGCTGGATTAGGTGCAATTGCTTTTATGATAACTCCATACATGGTTACCATGGTTGTCTTCGGACACGGTAGCCAAATGATGACTGCCGCCTATATACCCTGGGTTTTCTGGCTTACCGTAAGATTATATCAAAATACAAATTTCAGTGATACCGGATGGCTGGCTGTATTACTAGGTTTTCAATTGCAAAGAGGCCATGCTCAGATCGCCTATTATACCTGGATGTTGATTGGTGCTTATAGTTTATTAATGTTAATCACTGGACTTCGCAATTCGGACGAAAAAGCCAATACTGGCAAAGGATTTGGATATTTTATTTTGGCCTGTTTGATTGGAGTTGGCATATCATTAATTATATTTCTACCAGCTATGGATTATACCCCATTTTCCATCAGAGGAGGATCTGCAGGTGGTGGCGCAGATTATAATTATGCTACCGGATGGTCCTTTCACCCAAAAGAAATAATGACCTTTTTTATTCCTTCTGCATTTGGGTTTGGTGGACAGCCTTATTGGGGGTATATGCCATTTACAGATTATCCAAATTATATGGGAATCATTATCCTGCTTTTGGCTATGATCGGATTGATTCACAAAAGAGAATTAATCCATTGGTTTTTCATTTTTACTTCGATTTTAGCACTTTTTATTTCCTTTGGTAAGCATTTCAGCCTTGTTTACGATTTGTTTTTCAACATTTTTCCATATTTCAACAAGTTCCGTGTTCCGCACATGATTCTTATCATACTCCAGTTCAATGTGGCTGTTTTAGCCGCGTTTGGGTTGGATGAACTTGTAGCATTAAAAGCAGAAATAATCCCGAAATGGTTCTGGGGATTTGCAGCAGCAGTAGGATTGGCTTTTGTTGGTATGGTACTCTTTGGTTCGGGAATTGAATCTGCAGTCCGAGGAAGTTTCTCACCACCTATGATGCAAGATCCTCGAGCTGCCCAAGCATTGAATAACCTTCGTTGGAGCCTTTGGCGGGAGGATATATGGCTGATGATTCTCTTATCAGGAGCTTTTATGGTAATGATATGGCTTTGGATCAAACGAAAGGTTTCACAGCATGTCATTGTAGGTATGATTGTGGTTTCTGCAATCTTAGATATCGGGATAGTTAACCATAAAATCATTCAGCCTTCCCGCGCAAGTGGGCGTGGATCACCATTAATTTCAAAACGTGCGGTGGATCGATTTTTTCAGATAGATGAAATTATTCAGTTCTTATTAGCGGATAAAAGTATTTATAGAATTTATCCAGTCGGTGGGTTATTTGGTGAAAGCCGTTTTGCTGCTTTTGGTCTAGAATCGATTGGTGGATATCATCCTGCGAAACTGAAAAGATACAATACGTTTTTAGCCAAAACTGGCAATGTTGCAGCAATCCCTGTATTGCGGATGATGAATGTGAAATACCTTATCAGCCCCCAGAAAATTAATCATCCAGAACTGAGTTTAGTCAAAAGCGGAGCGTTAAAATCTGCCCGTGGTGATTTGCCAATAGAAGTTTATGAAGTTAATAATACATTGCCCCGGGCTTGGTTTGTAAACAAAACAGAAGTAGTGTCAGAAGAAGATGTTTGGAATAAAATCATGCAGCCAGATTTTGATCCTCGCAATATAGCCTATGTTCCAAATGAAGTGAGCGTTTCTTCTGGGAGTCAGGTCTCAATTACCCATTTTGAAAAAAGTATTCACAGAATAACCATGTCAACGGAGTCAGATGGTAATCATTTTTTGGTATTAAGTGAAGTATTTTATCCTCTTCGTTGGAAAGCCAAGATTGATGGTGAGGAAATGCAAACCCATATAGTAAATGGTATTTTAAGAGGTGTCGTTGTTCCAACGGGAAAACATACTATTGAATTCATATATGATAAATCTGCTTTTAATAAAGGACTAACAATTTCCTTCGTTTCATTTGTCATGGCTTTAGGATTCATTGGATTAGGATATTTCGGAAATAAAAAATCATGAATGGTTATCGCAACAGTGTCAATATCAAACTTGGTCTCTTTTTTGTCGGATTAATATTGATTATTGGTTTATTGGCCTATTCAAATTCGATAGTAAGCCGACTTAAAAATGATAATCGGGAGATCGTTAAACTTTATTCTGAAATAATTGCTAAAACTGTGAATGAAGACTCGGATACTAATCTGAATTTCGTTTTTGACGAGATCATAAAAAAAGTCCAGTTTCCAATCATTTATTCTGATCCAGAGAGTAAACCGATTTATGCGCGCAATCTTTCAGAGCGGTTGACTTCTGAGGAATTACAGAAGTCCCTGGCATCCATGGATCAACAGAATGATCCAATTCCAATTGTTTACATGGATCGTGATTCAAATGAATCCATCATATTGGGTTATTTACATTACGGAGATTCTGATCTCATTCGAAAACTACAGTGGTTGCCTTATTTAGAAATCGGAGTCGTCGCTTTGTTTATTTTTATCGGTTTTATTGCCTTCAATTCTATTCGTAATAGTGAGAAACGTAATATTTGGGTTGGCATGGCGCGGGAGACAGCTCATCAATTAGGAACGCCCGTTTCAGCGCTCATGGGATGGGTGGACAGATTAAGAACCCACCCAGAAGAATCTACTAATGTTGTAAAAGAAATGGAATCAGACTTAAAACGGTTAGAACAGATTGGTAGCAGGTTTAGTAAAATGGGTTCTGATTCGGAACTAAAGAGTATTTCCTTGAAAGAATTGGTTGATCGGCAAAGCGCATATTTGAAAAAAAGACTTCCTTTGCTAAAAAAAGAAATCGAATTAACTGTTTCAGGAATAGATAATATATCGATTGAAGGGAATGAAATCCTCTTGGGTTGGGCTATTGAGAATGTGATTCGGAATGGGATTGATTCGATTCAAAGTGAAAAAGGAAAAGTTGATATCTCCATATCATCAGATGACGTGTCAGGGATCATTCAAATTCAAGATAGTGGAGCAGGTATACTGAAAAAGGATTGGAAAAATATTTTTCGTCCAGGATTCAGTACAAAGGAAAGAGGGTGGGGACTAGGCCTATCATTGGTAAATCGTATTATCAATGAAATTCACGATGGAGAAATCAAAGTGCTACATAGTAAAATTGGTTTTGGCACTTGCTTTGAGATCAGGATCAAAAAGTCAGCTTAATACTTATACAAAATTGTAATTTCTTTGCTAAAGAATAGGAGTTTTTATTGAATTTTATACAATTATTTGCAGGCGGTCAAGGTGCACAAGGTGGTGGATTATTAGCCTATTTACCTTTTATACTTATTTTGCTTATCATGTATTTTTTGATGATTCGCCCTCAAGCTAAACGGCAGAAAGAAAAAAAAAGGATGCTGGAAGAGTTAAAAAAGGGAGACCGTATTGTGACCATTGGAGGCATACATGGAACTATAGGCGGGTTCAAATCAAAAGAAAAAAAAGCGCTAATTCTCAAAATAGATAATAAAACTACTATTACCATTAACAGGTCTGCAGTTGCTGGACTGATTGGTAAGGTAGAAGATACCGAAATTGGTGCCATTGGAGACCAGGCTTAATGGCCTTGGAAATAGTACATTATGGAGATCCCATACTCAGAAAAGTATGTAAACCGGTAGAGGATTTTAGCACACTCTCCTCATTGTTGGATGATATGTTCGATACTATGTATGAGGCTAATGGTATCGGTCTTGCAGCCAATCAGGTAGGCGTGGATCTCAACCTTTTCATTATTGATATCTCAGATATAGAATCTGAGGGAGAAAGTATTCATATTTTTATCAATGGGGAAATCATGGATAGTGGCGGTGAATCTTGGTTTGAAGAGGGATGCCTTTCTCTTCCTGAGGTCCGTCTCGAAGTAAAGCGTCCGGAATTTATTGAATTCAAATACCAAGACGAATCTGGGAAAGAGCATAAACAAAAAATTAATGGACTTCTAGCTCGGGCCATTCAACATGAAATGGACCATTTAAATGGTATTTTTATTATAGATCGTGTTTCATCAGCAGTGAAAATGGGAGTTCAGAAAGAATTAAAAATGATTAAAAAAGGCGCAGTTACCCAAGCTAAAGATCGAAAGGCTTTTGTTCTTTAATTTTTTTTCAAATCATTTGATTTATTTAGAAAGTGTTTGCCTATGAGAGTTGTATTTATGGGCAACCCGGAAATTGCTAAACAAACATTAACTGCACTTCATGAGTCAAAACATCAAGTTGTCAGTGTCGTAAGTAATCCGCCTAAATCCATGGGTCGAGGTCGAACATTAAACTATTCGCCGATCGGTAAATTAGCCCAAAAATTAAAGCTTGATTTTATTCCAGCAGAATCCATGAAGGATCAAGATTTTCATTTCAAATTGAAGTCTTTATCACCTGATCTTTTTGTTGTGGTTGCTTACAAAATATTACCAAGAGATCTTTTGAAAATTCCAAAAATTGGTGCAGTCAATCTTCATGCTTCGCTACTTCCAAAGTACCGAGGTGCTGCGCCGATTCAGCATGCATTATTGAATGGAGACGAAGAAACGGGTATCACTACTTTTTTTATTGAGCCAAAGGTGGATACGGGTGCGATTTTATTGCAGGAAAAAATTATCATTAATGATGATGATGACTTTGGATCTCTTTCAAAAAAAGTCATGGTGAAAGGCGCAACTCTTATGTTGCGAACATTAGATAAAATTGAAGATGGAACGATTCAGACCATAAATCAAAACAGTGATTTAGCATCGTTAGCGCCTAAAATAAGAAAGAAGATGTATAAAATTGATTGGTCTTTAACAGCGCAAAAAATAAACAATAAAATTAGAGCATTGTCACCGTTACCAGGTGCATTTACAACATTAAATGGTAAAAGGATAAAAATATTTAAATCAAAAGTATTAATCGGGGAACAATCAACAGGTTCCGGAAAAATTTCATTATTAGAAAAAAATAGAATGGCAATTTCATGCGGTGAAGGAGAGCTGGAGATTATTGAAATCCAGTTAGCAAATAAAAGTAGAATGAGTATGGAGGCTTGTTTGCAAGGCGTACAATTCAACCTAGGTGATACAATTGGTGAATAATGAAGGATGCGCGTTATTATGCATTTTATATTCTTAAAGAGTATCATCGATCGAATAAGCGTTTAAAGACAGTTCGCGATCAATACTTTAAGAAGACAAGGTTATCCCAAACTGATATTTTAAGATCTTTCGTGTTGACAAATGAGATTGTGCGTTGGCAAGCACGATTAGATTATTGGATATCTTTATTTTTAGATAAGCCAATCAAAAAGCTCAATCCTTCCGTGAATATTATTCTAAGACTTGGATTCTATGAATCAATCATGGATGATTCAATTCCATCATATGCAGCAGTTCATTCATGGGTTGAACTGGCCAAAACTGAATTGGGTAAAAAGCTCAGTGGGTTGGTGAATGCACTTATGCGAAAGACCAATGAAATTGATCCAATTCATCGAGATGATAATCAATCAATCTCGGAATGGTACTCATTCCCGGATTGGTTAATTGAGCAATGGATTGATCATTTTGGCAATAAGAAAGCATTTCAATTATGTGAATATTTTAATGAACAATCTTCCACTGATTTTCGTTTGAATTGGATATCAAAGTCGAAAGAAAATATCCTTAGAGATTTAGAAAAATTGAAAATAGAAATAGTAAACAGTCCCGAATCCAATAATTTTATAAGAGTAAAATCTGGAGCTCAGTATATTTTTAAAAGTGATCTGTTTAAAAGAGGATTGGTTATCGTTCAAAATAGGGCGTCGGGTGCGGTTGTTGAACTGTTAGATCCACAAGCTGGAGAAACTATTATAGATTGTTGTGCTGCACCTGGAACAAAATCCAGTTATATTATTGAAAAAATGAAATTCAAAGGCAATGTTTATGCATCCGATCTTAGTAAAAAACGCGGTAAACTAGGGAAAGAAACAGCAAAACGATTTAAAATACCGATACAATGGGATTATAAGGATGCCAGTGCAGATGAATTTCCCATGGCCGATCGCATATTGATTGATGCGCCTTGTACTGGAACAGGAGTTATAGGCAGACGACCTGATATTCGTTGGCGCCGAAAAAAAAATGATGCGAAATCCATGGCAAATATTCAAACAGAAATTTTAGGGCATATGGCACAATTTTTAAAACCGAATGGCATATTGATCTATGCAACATGTTCTCTTGAGTTGGAAGAGAATTGGAATGTGGTTGAGTCGTTCCTTAAATTGAATAATAATTTCACTCTTGAATCTGGTAAAAACTTTGTGCCAAGTAGTTGGTTAAATGATCAAGGTTGTTTGGAAACCTTTCCCCCTAGAGATAAGGTAGATGGGATGTTTGCTGCGAGAATCCGAAAAAAATGATTAATAAAATTTTACAGTTTTTGATTGCTATTGGGATTGTTTCTCTAGGGTTGATATTTATTTTTGACTGGTTCATTTTGCCAATCTATGTACGGCAAGACAAGGCGATAATTGTCATGGATGTAACAGGAAAAACTCTTAAACGGGCAATCACGGAATTGGATGTGGAGGGATTTAAAGGTGTCGTTTATGATACTGTTTATACATCGAGTGTTGACCCTCAAACAGTGATGGATCAATATCCACTTGCAGGTGAAAAAGTGAAACCAGGGCGGACCATTAGATTAAAAATTTCTCAATCAGAAAAAATGATTCTAGTACCAAGGTTGGTTGGTCAATCGCGGAGAAGCGCAGAATTATCACTTCAACAACTTGGGCTAAGGATTGATACTGTTTACACAGAATATAATCCTGATTATCCTAAGGGAACGGTGGCGTGGCAGTTTCCTAAATATGGTGATTACATTAAAAAAGGTCTTGGATTACAAATAACCGTCAGCCAGGGATTACCACCAGATTTTTTTCAGGTTCCCCAGTTATTTGGTTTAAGTATGAAAAAAGCAAAGGAAGCGTTAATCGCAGCTAGACTAAAGGTGGGTAAAGTTTCTTATCAGCAAAATGAAGATTTGGTTCCTTACACAGTATTAGACCAAAATATTGCACCGGGCACTGTTCTAGACCAGTCAACGCAAGTGGACTTGGTGGTGAGCATATTAGATCTACAGGATATTTTTGACCAACTTTCAAATGAAAAATGATCTCAATTAACGAATATAAAAGAAAATTAATCCACGTGTTTAATCTTATTATACCATTGAGTTATTTATATGTTTTTCCTGAGAAATGGCAGATTATAAAAGTGTTAACTAGTCTCATGATTTTATTTATTCTTACTGATATTTTTCGCCATAAGATAGGTTGGATCCAATCTCTTTTTAAGTACTTTTTTAATTCCATGTTGAGAAGTCATGAAATGGATGGGAAACTTACTGGTGCTACATGGGTGTTGATTGGCGCTGTAATAACGATTACTTTATTTTCTAAACCAGTAGCCATTATTGCGCTTATTTTTATGAGCCTTGGGGACACCGCAGCAGGATTAATTGGTCTTCGATTTGGAAGACATAAAATCGGGGATAAAAGTTGGGAAGGATTTTTTGGCGGATTGATTGTTTGTATTATTATCGCTTTGAATTTTACATCTCTACCGCTGGTAGTCTCCTTGATTGGAGCAATCACAGCTATGATTATGGAATTAATACCAATTCCATTAGATGACAATTTTACAATACCACTCGGATCAGGTGCGATAATGATGATGCTCTATACACCGATCTAATGTCCTTTTTATTTCCTTCTATCCTATGGGGTCTTTTTGCAGTATCATTGCCCCTCATTATTCATTTTATTAGTCACCGTAATACAAAGATGGTTGATTTCTCTTCAATTCGTCATATTCAGGAACTTAAACATGAAACCATCAAAAAATTAAAAATCAGGCAGTGGTTGTTAATCATATTAAGAATGTGCATAATTGCAGCTTTAGTTCTAATGGTTTCAGGCCCAGTACAAATCAATGATTCAGCCTGGGTACCAAGTGAAAAAGAATCAACGGTGGTTATAATTATTGACAATTCAGCCAGTATGGCCGTAACAAAAGACCGTACTTCTTTTCTTGATCGGGTTAAATTGGAATTACCAAATATTTTTTCTAGTTTTGATGGATTAGTGGATTTGCAAGTTTATCAAACAACACCAGTTCGACAATTATATAAGGGGATCTTTGAAAAGGGAATTACAGTAAACACGGCCAATTGGAATATTCAACAAGCGGTTGGAGAAGATAAAATCTGGGCAGTGGTAGATTCTGTGTTAAAATCAGTTGAAGGAGTGTCAGTTAACCGGGAATGTTTTATCTTAAGTGATTTTCCCGTTGTACCGCCTTCAAATTTTAGTACAGAATTTAATAGTTGGCGGTTTTACTGTATTGGGCAGGAAGCATTGGCTGATAATGTATCTATCACTGACATATCTGCTGTAAGCCAAATTAAACTTCCCAACCATTTGTTAAAGCTTAATACAAAAATTGAGAATATGGGCCCGATAGAGAAACGCAATATTCCTGTTGAATTATATCTTAATAAGGAACGTGTGGGTCAAATTGTATCTCATTTTCAACCCGAACGCAGCAAAGAATTTTTATTTCAGGTATATCCAGGGAAAAGCGGTGTTATTAGGGGTAAGTTGGAAATTCCTCGAGATGATTATGCGCTGGATGACCACCAGACATTTGAGCTTACAATTCCGGAGCAAATAGCTTGTAAAGTAATTGCCAATTCTCAAGAGGATTTGTTCATGCTAAGAACAATTCTGAAATCTATTAGTGGGAAAGATCGATTTCTGGATATCGAATTAAAAGTTATGGGCAGAATTGATCGGGTTTATCTGGAGGAAACTGATGTATTAATTCTTCAAGATCCAAAGTATTTATCTGCTTCAGCTATTGAATCCATGAAAAGGTTTTTAGGCGAAGGTGGTAGTATTCTTTGGTTCGCAGGAAAGAATTCAGAAAATATTGATTTAATTACATCATCTAATTTGAAACTACCAGAATTTATCGGAAGAGTACAATTAGAAGGTGAATCATATTTTTCTGTAGAAGTGCAGGACCGTGACAACCCTATCCTGCAGGAATTAAATTTAAGAGATATTAATTCTGCCCTTCCTCAGGTTTTCATATATAATAGCGTTGAAAAACAGTCTTATCAAAAAATGATTTTGTCCCTAAATAATGGTGACCCATTTCTTATTGAAATACCTCATTCCGGAAGTCAGATTTATTATTTTACATCTCCACTGGATTTAAAATGGAATGATTTTGGAATAAAAGGGTTGCTCATTCCGTTGATTCATCGTCTGCTTATTTTGTCGGCAACCGATGAAATGAATACATCCATGGTTGAAGTCGGACAATCAAAGTATATTAAAATAAAAAAAGATCTTATCAATGAAAAATGGTCTTTTGTTACACCATCGGGGAATAGAATCCTTGTTGTACCTGATTATAATCGTGAAGCACTAATCATTAATCAAATTCATGAATTAGGGTCCTACGACGTATTTGCTGGGGATAAGTTTTATACGGCTTTTTCAACAAAACTTTCACCATTTGAAAAACCGAATCTACGTGCTCAGTCAAATCAAATTATGTCCATATTAGGTAAAAGTAGAACAGTTTGGATTAATCCCGATACAGATATAATGCAAACGATCGCTACCCAGCGCCATGGAAAAGTATTGTGGCGCTTTTTCTTAATAATTGCAATAGCATTATTTATGTTTGAATCATATTTAAGCCGTCCAAGACCCGATGCGCTAAAAGTTTAACCATGATTGATAATTCTAATATCAAATCAAAAGAAAAAGCTCTTTTAATAGGAGTGATTCATGGTGAATTGGATGAAAAAATAGTAAAAGATCATCTTGATGAATTATGTCTTTTGGCTATAACTGCTGGTGCTGAGGTTGTTGGTAATATCACACAAAAATTATCACGAATTAATCCATCTTTTTTCATTGGTACTGGTAAAGCAGAACAAATCATCAGCCAGGCCGAAGAATTAGGTGTTTCCTTAATTATTTTTGATGATGAGCTCAGCCCGGCACAAGTAAAAAATTATAGTAACCTAGAGAAGGATATAAAGGTTATAGATCGGAGTGCCCTTATTTTGGATATTTTTAGACAACATGCACAAACTAAGGAGGCCCAGACCCAAGTTGAATTAGCCCAGTTGGAATATATGCTGCCCCGATTATCCAAGGCCTGGAGTCATTTAGAACGCCAAATGGGTGGAATAGGTACACGTGCAGGTGCAGGTGAAACTCAAATTGAGGTGGACCGCCGCCTGATCAGAACACGCATTGCGAAATTAAAACGTGATCTAATAAAAATTGAGAAGGAACGTGAAACACAAAGTAAAAGACGTAGAAATGAATTTAAAGTTGCTCTGGTTGGGTATACCAATGCAGGAAAATCGACACTAATGAATGCAATTTCGGGTGCCAATGTTTTTGTTGAGGATAAACTTTTTGCAACTTTGGATACAACCATCCGATCGGTTGAATTAAACACTGCGCATAAGATTCTTCTTAGTGATACTGTTGGATTTGTACGAAAATTACCCCATCATTTAGTTGCCACTTTCAAAAGTACTTTAAAAGAAGTTGTTGATGCAGATTTAATTCTCCTGGTTATAGATGCATCATCAACACAAGTTGTGGATCACTATAATACAATTATAGAAGTTTTAAAAGAACTTGGGGCTGAAAGACATCAAACGGTTGTTGTAATGAATAAAATTGATAGAGAAAATGCTTCAAAACAATTGAACTTTTTAAAGCGAAAATTTCCCGCAGGGATTTATTTATCTGCCTTAAATAATTTACGAATTAATAAACTTACCCAGAAGATTGTTGATGTAATGGATAAAAATTTTCAGACTATTGATCTTCTTTTTTCGTACAAGGAAGCAAAGGAAATGGCCCTTGCGCAAAAAGGGGTGGATGTTTTGGAGCGGAAGTATGAAGATGATTGTGTACGACTAAAAGTGAAAGCCTCCCGCTGGCGAATCAACCAAATTCAAGCGGAATTAAATAAGTAAAAACCCCCGTAAAAGCGGGGGTTTTTCTTTTATTACTTCAGAAGTGATTTCAAGGATCCGTAAAACACGGTAGAGGTCCCTGGCACCAGCAAACTTCCTTTATCCCAATAAAATCAGGAAAGGCCTGTTTTTTGGCTTCAGAGGATGATCTCTAGGATAGATAATTGAAGATCCTGAAATTCACAGACTGAAGCAAAAAATCTTAAATAGTTGTTAGAGTTTACAGTTATTATTTTATTACGTTCAAGAAAACCTCGAAATAAAAATTATTTTTGGATTATTGGGCTTGCCTTCAAATTGAAGTTAAATTCCGCGAATGTTTAAGCTAAAACTTCACTGGCAGGTTTTCATTGCAATGGCTCTGGGCATATTATTCGCACTCATTTTGGGCGAAAAATCAACAGTGGTAACACCGCTTGGAACTATTTTCATGCGCCTGCTAAAAATGATCATTGTTCCTCTAATTATTTTTTCTATCACAAGCGGTGTTGCAAGTCTCGGTGATAGCAAAACCCTTGGTAGGATGGGCGCCAAAACCTTCGGGTATTATTTTTTAACATCCATTTTGGCTATTATAACAGGACTGATGCTGACCAACATCATAAAACCAGGAGTTGGAGTTGAATTTTCAGGTATGGGCGGAGATTTTGATCCGGCATCGTTGAATAAACCTGATTCCCTAGCAGGAATATTGATACGGATGATACCCTTGAACCCTATCAAAGCTGCTGCTGATGGAGATATGCTGGGTATTATTTTTTGGTCTATTTTATTTGGTTTTTCTATTACCCGGCTTTCTGGGAAACCTCAGGAATTTTTTACTAATTTTTTTGCATATGGTTTTAAGGCAATGATGAAGCTTACTCAAGGTATCATTGCACTGCTGCCCATTGGTGTATTTGGTCTAATTACTACCGCAGTAGCCAATTCAGGAATAGATGTTTTTAAAGCTGTGGGTAAATATATCATTACCATATTTCTCGGTCTTTCCTTCCATTTTTTGGTTATTCTACCATTGGTATTTTTTATTTTCACTAAAATCAGTCCTTTGAAACATTGGAAAGCTATGGCTTCTGCTTTTGCCACCGCATTTTCAACCAGTTCATCTGGTGCTACACTACCAGTAACAATTGATTGCATTGAAAATAATGTAGGGGTTTCGAATCGTACCACCAGCTTTGTACTTCCTTTGGGAGCAACAATTAATATGGATGGGACGGCACTTTATGAATGTGCTGGCGTTCTATTCATTTCACAGGCACTGGGGATTGATCTATCTATTTCACAACAGGTCGTGGTTGTCATGACCGCTTTTCT
>ERZ651768.381-NODE-381-length-33626-cov-14.849474_pt1 | contig 33626 bp, 28 predicted proteins | sample MGYA00514754_ERZ651768 | MGnify/ENA metagenome assembly ERZ651768
GTCGGAGCGACTGGATTTGAACCAGCGACCGCACGCCCCCCAGGCGTGTGCGCTACCAGGCTGCGCTACGCTCCGACGCTTCTTAATATAATGGAATATACTTTTAGCAAAAGAGTCAAGTTCTTTGATAATCTGCATAGCCGCTGTTTTCAAAAGCTAATTCAAAAAATTTTCTTATCCTACAAGATAAGACCCTGTACCTACTGCGATCAATATACCCTTGTCATCATGCAGTTCCATTCGGGTTACCGAAACTTTATTCCCTGTACGCAGGGTAGTTCCGGTTGCAATAAAATATTTTCCTACTCCTGGACGTAAAAAGTCTACACGCAGATCTATGGTGCCAATTTTTGCAAATCTCTGAGAAATTTCTTCAAAAGACTGACCCTCCATTTTTTTCATGATACCGGTCCAGGCTACCATGCCACCAGTTACATCCATAACAGAAGAGATAACCCCTCCATGCAGGTTCCCACGTTTAAAATTTCCGATCAGTTCAGGACGCATTTCAAAACGAATTCCAAGGCTGTCCAAGCCAAGTGATTCTATTTTTATTCCAATCAGTTTATTGAACGGTATCCGCTCTTCTGTGATTTCACGGAGCAGTTGCAGGAGCTTCTCTTTAGGCATATCAGTTTTATGATCAGGTTTTACCTTCTATCATTTAAAATCCTGTAGATTGTGTGTTCAAATGACAAAAGATGTAATAAGACCTATTAATCCTCCAAAAACTCCTCCCCATACAACAAGCCAGCCGAGATGCTGTTGAATCATGCGCTCAATAATTTCCTTTACCATTTCAGAAGAAAGTTCGTTCAGACGTTCGGTTACTATTCCATCTACTTTTTGCTGAAGATCCTGGCTTGCAGTAAACTCATCCTGTTTCTCACGCATGGCTTGCTGAAATGGTTCCGACACTGCAATTTTTTGCACAACCATATGCAGTTTGTCCGTGAATGGTTCCCTCAGAGATTCCAGTGCCTGTATTCCTCCAGCCATGGACAGCAATGGTCCGAAACTGGAATTTTGGATTACTTCCAACAATGAGTCAAATGCAGGATTCAAATTTATCTCTTTAAATACCTGTTTAAAGTCCGGGAGGTACTTTGATCCATCCGGACCTTTGAAGAATTTTTCTAAATTATTCCGGTCAAAAAATTGACGCATTATTAGTTGATGGATCCCGGTCTTGAAATCTTCAAAATGCAGTGGAACGACTCCAGAACCATAGATGCCGGGAACACGTTCAAACAGCATGTAAACCGCAAGCCAGTTAGTTAGTGCACCTGATAGCGAGAATAATCCAATGTTCAACAGAGTTTTGCTCCATGGTTCAGATATCCAGAATCCGAATACAACCAAAGCAGCAGCTATTAAATTGGTCCCAAGGCGTTTATCAAAGATTATTCCTGTTCCTCTTGAGTCAGTCAGTAAAATTGTTTGGCTCATTTTTTATAAAAAAAGATTTAAAAGGAATTTAGATTTTGAGAACTGAATCAGTCTATCCCGACAAAAGTCTATCCTGATTCACAGCCGGAGGCAAGCAGGGGGGAGTGTCTCATCAAGGAAATAAATCGTTCCGTGGTTTGTTCAACTTCATAAACTGAACTTTCTGCTGGGCCTGGATTTTGTGAGTCAAATACTTCCGAGTAACTTGTTTTGATAATTTTACCAAAATCTGAATGACTTATGGAACATCCTGCAATCAGTAAAAGAGCTTCCAGATGCTGTCCTTGACCTCTTGCACTTTCTTCGCGGACATGATGCAAATTGTCTTCAAGGAACATTGAGACCCGTTCTTTCTGAGGTTTATAAAAATTATCAGAGGGATGTCCGCGGTCACATCCTAATGTTTCAGATGAACGCGCTGCAGCCATCACGCTTCCGGAAGGAATTAGAGTGGTACTGCTGAAGATACCCATAATCCCTGGAGGAGAAGGAACTTTAGGGCATTTGTGACGAGCTGAGGCAATCTCAAAGCTGCAGGAAAGTACAAGCAATAGCATTGACACTTCCCTGAGAATAATTCCCTTTTTCAACTGCTGTCTCCTGAAAAATGATAGTAAAGGAGTGCAATAAATGCCAAGGATTATTTGCAGTTATAGAATCTGGCTCAGAAAGAGCTTGGTCCGCTCATGCTGTGGATTGTTGAAAAAATTATGTGGATCATTGCTTTCTATAATTTCTCCTTCATCCATAAAAATAACACTGTCTGCCACCGCAGTTGCAAATCCCATTTCATGAGTAACCACCAGCATGGTCATCCCGCTTTCAGCCAATTCGGTCATTACCTCAAGAACCTCCTTAATCATTTCCGGGTCCAGGGCGGAAGTAGGCTCGTCAAAAAGCATGATTCTGGGATTCATGCATAATGAGCGGGCGATGGCCACACGCTGCTGCTGTCCTCCTGAAAGCTGTCCCGGATATTTATGTGCCTGCTCCGGTATTTTTACTCTTTTCAAATATTCCATGGCACTTTCTTCTGCTTCTGCCTTAGGTATTTTTCTGACCCAAATAGGCGCCACAGAGCAGTTTTCAAGGGCAGTCAGATGTGGAAAAAGGTTAAAATGCTGAAATACCATTCCTACTTCTGAGCGAACGATTTCAATATTTTTCAGGTCACTTGTAAGTTCTGTTCCATCCACAACTATACTGCCCTGCTGGTGCTCTTCCAGCCTGTTAATACATCGTATGAGCGTGGATTTTCCTGATCCGGACGGTCCGCAGATCACAATTTTCGCCCCACGTTTTACTTCAAGGTTGATATCTTTAAGTACATGGAAATCGCCAAACCACTTGTGCATGGATTCAATTGTGATCATGTTTTCCGATCCGTTCGTTTTAGTTTGTTCCGCAGAAGACATAAGGTTTTTTGGATTTTAGTTTTTGGTTTTAATGACCTGTATGGAGTTTCTTTTCCAGGTAAATAGAATAGCGTGACATGCCGAAACAAGTTAGGAAGAAAAACAGGGCAACAAATATATAAATCTCGTATGCTAATCCAGCCCACTGTGCATCTGCCAGCGAAGCATCACCAATCCCCAGCAAATCCAGCATTCCAATAATCAATACCAGGGTCGTGTCTTTGTAAAGACCAATGAATGTGTTAACAATACCTGGAATGGAAATTTTCAATGCCTGGGGCAGAATAATCAATCTATTAGCCTGCCAGTATGTCAGTCCAAGAGAATCACCTGCTTCGTGCTGACCTTTGTTAATGGCCTGCAGTCCTCCGCGAATAACCTCAGCCATATAAGCAGACGCGAACAAGGTTACCATGATCAGCACTCTTAATAATAAATCAAAAACGGTTCCTGGCGGCAGAAAATAATTGAGCATCGTTGAGGCTACAAAAAGCAACACGATCAGTGGTACTCCGCGAATAAACTCAATGAAAAATACACATAATGTACGCAAGACTGGCATCTTTGATTGTCGTCCCAGGGCCAGCATTATTCCAATGGGAAGAGAAAATGAAATTCCTGTTACTCCTAAAATTAGAGTGAGCATAATTCCACCAAACTGATCGGTGTCCACCTTTTCAAGCCCAAGTCCTCCCACAAGCAGCCAACCGGTGATGAAAGGAAAAACTGCTGAATAAATCAAGCCATATTTTCTATATGGCAGCTTCTCATATAGAACAGGAATCAAAGCAAGCACAAGCAGTACAAAAGACAAATTGACACGCCACTGCAAGTGTCCGGGATAAAATCCATAGGTGAAAAGAGATAAACGATTTTCAATGAATGCCCAGCAAGCACCTAATGCGGGTGAGGACATCTGGTCCCAGCACTCCTGGCGGTTTCCTGCAGTCCAGATGGAATTAACTACTGCCCATTCAAAAATTGGAGGAAGAATCTCCCACAGAAACCAAAATGCCAACAGGGTCAATATTGTGTTTAGAGTTGAAGAAAACAGGTTTTGTCTGACCCAGGCCACCGGTCCAGTTGTTTTAACAGGAGGAGGTAGGTCCGGATGTGTCCCCGGCTCGTATTCTTGTCGTGCAGAATTATTCACAAGTTATTTAAAATTAACGCTCAACTAGTGCCATTTTACGATTGAACCAGTTCATAAAGGCTGAAATGACCAAAGAAAAAAACAAATAAGTTAGAAGGATTATAATCATTGTCTCCATCTCCTTCCCAGTTTGCATCAGTGTTATGCCGCCTATTGTTGCAACTACATCCATGTATCCAATGGCAATTGCCAGAGAGGAGTTCTTGGTCAGGTTAAGATACTGACTGCATAAAGGAGGAATAATCACACGCAGAGCCTGGGGGATCACAATAAGTTGCAATGTCCTGTTTGGCCTCAGGCCAAGCCCGTGTGCGGCTTCAGTTTGTCCTTTACTGATAGCCAGAATTCCTCCGCGTACAATTTCCGCAATGAAACATGCAGTGTAGTATGCAAGCGCGAAGGTCAACGCTATATATTCAGGCTTAATTGAGGCTCCTCCCTTAAAGTTGAAACCTTTCAGTGCAGGTATTTCCATGGACATTGGAGAGCCCGAAATGAAAAATGTCAAGAGCGGGCAACCAATCAAGATGGCAAGTGAAATGTATAAAACAGGATAAATTTTGCCGGTAGCATCTTGAACTTTTCTAGCCCAGCGGGTGAAAAAAAATACAATCACGATCGCAAACAGAATTGATATTAACACATAGTTAAATCCATCTTCAAAAATAGGTGCGGGAGTATAAAATCCTCGGTTAGATAAAAAAACTGTATCTGAAATACTAATTGCTTTTTTTGGAACAGGAAGTGTGTAAAGGAATATGCCGTAAACAAACAGAATATGCAGAAGGACTGGAACATTACGTGCGAATTCAAGAAAAACATATACAATCCTGTTTACCAGCCAGTTGCTCGATAGCCTCAGGATTCCCATTGTAAAGCCCAAAATTGTAGCTATTATTATTCCTGAAACAGCAACTAGCAGAGTATTTAGTAGTCCAACGATGCCAGCACGCGTATGTGTGTCAGTCGGGGAGAAAGAAATAAATGGCTGAAAAGTTATATCATATCCGGCAGGATAGTTTAAGAATCCGAAACTAAATTCTTTTCCTGCTTTTTCCAGATTTGTTGCAACGTTGTTGCCGATCATCCCCAGGATAGTGAACAAAATCACAATTGTGATGATTTGAATTATAGTGGAACGGTGCTGCTGGTTGCGCCATAGACGCAGCAGAATGGAAGTTTTTTCTGTTGTTGCGGAAGGTGAATCCATGCGGAGGGATCCCCGTTGAATCAAATGTAAAACTTAAAGTGAAAATTTGAAAAAGCATGCATACTCAAAATAGAAGAGCATGCACGCTTTTAAACATCTAAGTTAGTAATAACGAAGATTAACGGAAAGGTGGTGAATATTGAAGACCACCTTTGGTCCATAGGTCGTTCAACCCACGCGCCAAGCCGATCGGCGTATTTGTGCCGATGTTGCGCTCGAAGATCTCACTATAGTTCCCAACTTGTTTGATGATCTGGTAAGCCCAGTCTTTACTCAAACCAAGTTCTTCACCCTGGCTTCCCTCAACGCCAAGCATACGCAGAATTTCCGGATTATTGGAATTCTTCATGCTGTCTACATTAGAGGATGTAACTCCTAATTCTTCAGCAGTTACGGTTGCGTTATAAACCCAGCGGATAATGTCTGCCCACTGATCGTCACCTTGACGTGTTGCCGGTCCCAATGGCTCCTTGGAAATAATTTCCGGAAGGATCTTATGGTTATTCGGATTCGGGAAGGTGGAGCGGGTAGCAGCCAAACCTGAAGCGTCAGTTGTGTAAATATCACAGCGTCCTGACAGATAAGCTGCACGTGCCTCTGAGTTTTTCTCTATTGTAACCGCCTCGTATTTCATATTGTTTGCGCGGAAGAAGTCGGCAAGATTCAATTCTGTTGTGGTACCGGTTTGGATACAAACCGAAGCACCGTCCAACTCTTTCGCACTGTTTACACCAAGGCTTTTGTTGACCATGAAGCCCTGACCATCGTAATAGTTGACTCCAACGAAAGTCAGCTTCACACCTACATCACGGGAAAAAGTGATGGTTGTGTTACGCCACAACACATCGCCTTCACCGGAATTCAGCTTGGTGAAACGAGTTTTACCTGTTGAGGTAACAGCTTTAATCCTGGACGCGTCGCCCAAAATAGCAGCTGCAGTAGCACGGCAGAAATCGATGTCGAAACCTTTCCATGTTCCACTTTCATCCGGATATGCAAATCCGGCAATACCTGTGCTAACAACACAGCGAAGCTCTCCACGAGACTTCACATCTTCAAGGGTTCCGGCAGATACCGGTAACACCAGTGCACCGACGGCAATTAAAGCCAGTGCAGATTTTAATAGTGCTCTCATATTTTTTCTCCTGTGAACACATTTATGGATTTCTGCTCCAGATTAGCGGAACAGTGTTCTATCGAACGGTTTAGTGTTAATTAAGTTGCTGTTTCTGTCAAGTCGAAAGGATATAAAATTAATCTATAAAAAATTTGTTTATTTAATCGATCAAAAAGTACTTTTAATTAAATAATTCATCTATTTGAGTTTGGAACTCCGCACGACGTTTTATTTCTCTCAAAGGGGTATTGGCATTCTGGTGCTCATCTGCTGAAATCAAACCGGATTGCAGCATCTTTTTCTCGAGAGCGTTTGACTCACCACTGCTAATATCCCAGAATGGACTTTCCAGGTCTTCAGATTTGGAAAAGTCTTTAAGAAGCTGAACTTTCCAACCGAGAAATTTCTTTTCAGAATCAGCACGTCTGTAAAGACAGCGCAACAAATACATTCTTTGAAATTCTGGTATACAAATTCCAAATTGAAAAACTGCTTCCGGGAACTTCCATTTCCATCCAGAATTAAATTCTTTCAATAAGTCAATCATGTACTGATTCTCATCTATAAGAACCTTTGTTTTCTTGAGTGACTCTTTTCTCAATCTCCCAGCCTGTAATAATGATGTCTTGAACTTTCCTCTGTCAATGGCATCGTATAAATGATGTTTGCTCTTCGGAAGTTCCTCTTCAAGAATCCGAATGATCTCAAAGCTTTCCCGTGTAACAGTACGATTTGTTTTACCAGGTTGGAACCATTTAATTGTTTGATTTTTCTCATGTTGATCATCTAGGAGCACGCTGTTTCCCTTTGCAAGCATCCATTCCATTACTTCTGCACGAGAAGAGGCACGAACGTATAAGCACCGTATTTTGCGTTTATTTCTAAGGTCAAAAACAAGAAATACCTGCCGTCCTTTGCTTTGGGCAATTCGCATCCAGCCAATTGGAAATTTTTTCAGCCATTGCTCGAAATTGAAAAATGAATCAGTGTTTTTCCCTAAACTCCTCTTTTGAAGACGATCATAATGTGACTGTGCGGTTTGTGTAAGTTCTTTTCTTGCCGGTTTTAATCCATCCTCAGCAAATTCAGGCCAGGGCAGAAATAATTCAGGAATTTTGAAACGAGTCAGACTCTTTTCAAGAAACTTCCGTAACTCATATTCTGAAACTGAGACAGAGCTTTTAACAAAAGCAACAGGTCTTTGGCCAAATTCAGGATCTTTAACTGCGACCACAGCAGCACGTTCCGTGTCCTGAAACTGAAGCAGAGAGCGTTCAATTTCTTCCGGATGGATATTTTCTCCTCCTGAAATGAACATGCTGTCCTTGCGGCCTGAAACTATCAGGTAATCATTTTTGGCCGCTAATTGAGGTTTTTTTGTTTTATTCTCAAGATCGATTTTCTGGAGATTTGTCTCATTATTTTTTTTTATCAGGTAACCAGTATCACCGCTTGAAAACCAGCCTTGATTATCAAAAGGCTGGCTAAGACCCGATTCTGAGAGATAACCGCAAAAAAGTGTATTTCCTCGAAGCTCTATTTCATTTTGTGGTGCAATTCTTACTTCACAAAAAGGCAGTACTTCCCCGGCAGCTAACCATCCCTTTTTAGTTTTTATCGGACGGGATGTTGCTACTTGTGACGCCATTTCTGTGGAACCGTAAGTTGTCCGGAGTTTCAATCCAAGCTTTGAAGAATGTTCCATTAATGATTCAGGAATTGCTGAACCTCCGAGTAAAATAAGCTTCATCTTATGTAATGATTTTCTCCCTTTGCCTGTTTTCAATAGACGCTGCAACTGAGTTGGCACCAGTGAAAGATGGGTGATTTGATTTTCCTCGATGTTTTGAATCAAAGTCTTCTTTTTAGCAGGGATAACAATGGAAGAACCGGAAAGCAGGGATCTGAAAAGGATGGCAAGTCCGCCCACGTGAAACAGCGGCAGTGACATGAGCCATCGGTCACCAGGTTTCAATGGCATTATCTTGTTTGCACCCAACGCACTGAAAAAGTGGTTTGCCAGGGTATGCACTACTGCTTTTGGAAAACCACTGCTTCCGGAAGTAAAGATAATGGTGCTCCAGGCATCCGGATTCAACAGCGGCATTCCTCTTGTGATTTGGGACTGTGAATTTGTGCGCGTATAATTTTCGGATAAAGTGATATCACATTTCACTTTTCGAAGCAGTTCTTCCTTTTGTCTTGCAGGAAATTTTGGATTCAATGGGACAACTATTGCTTCTCGCATCCAAATGGCCATCATTGCCAGCAGCAGGAATTCTAAATTTTCCGAGCAAAGCCCGATTCGTTTTTGAGGATCAGTACTTAAAGAATTGCTTATAAGATAGGCTTCATTAAAAAATTCAGCAAAAGTCCAGCATTGTTTTTCATTTATCAGTAGGGGAAGATCTTTGTACTTATCGTATAACTGATCTAGAAGGTTTTGATTTATTTCAACCATCAGCTCTACCAGCTGCCCTGAGAAATTTTTTTAAGATAATCCTTGTTTGCAACTGGCCACGAGTTCGGGAAAACATAATTCCCCTGCGATATGGAAAACGGAGGATCTGCCAGGTCATATTGAAAGAATTTTGCACTATCAAGTCCTGCAGGTGTTCTTTTTTTCAGCAGACTCAGGTCTGTAAATGCTATCCAGTTAAGGCCAATTCCGCTTTCCATGCTGCTGCTTATCACTACCTGCATTTTGTGCTTTTCAGCGTGATTGATCCAAAAACAGGTATTTCCCCACCCACCTAAAATCCCTGGTTTCAAAATCAATGAACTTATTCCGGATTTGGGGAGTTCAATAGGATCAGGATTACTCCATAATGTTTCGTCAAGAGCAACCTGCATTCCTGTTTGCTCATAAAGTTTTTCCAGCAGTTTAATATTTCTCAGCGGCTCCTCGCAATATTCAACATTAAAGTCCCGTATTCCCAGTGCAAACTCTGTTGCCTGCTTAAATTCCCATCCACGGTTTGCATCGACACGTAAGGCAATTTGATTTCCAAAAATATTTTTTGCCAGTTCCAACCTGTTTAAATCTTCACGCACTTTAAATTGTCCAACCTTTATTTTTACTGCCTTAAATCCATCACGTTTAATTTGTTCACATTGGTGCCTTAAATCATCTCCGGAACCTGTGGCCAAAGCATTTACGGGAATTTGCTTAAATGCAATATGGTTATCTACCCTCTCGCTTTCAAGAATGACTTCCGCTGTATAGTGAATCTTCTCCTCTGCATCAAATTTTTTGAATAATGTGCGCCATGCCATTTCAAATCCAAATCGGACTGAGGGAGGTAAAGTTTTGAATAAATCAGGATTTTGTTGAAACGATTTTGTGAGGAATTTTTTGAGTTGAGTTTCTGCCTGTGACAACGACTCCGGATGCATTAACGGCAGTGGAGAAATTTCACCTTCACCAAAATTTCCAGCCTGGTCGTAAAGGCGCAGAATAAGACCTTTTCTTACCTTCAGTGTCTGACCGAGCATCCTCAACGGTTGTTTTAATGGAAGAGAATAATGGTATAGTTCCCAGCGACAGGAATTCATTATTATCCTATCCACCATCCGATTGAAAACAGGATGCTGTAAAGAATCATCTGCTTGCCTGTAGTGCTTAATGTCTGGTTCAGCTCCCTGCCACTTACTCCGGAAATAATCTGACGAATTGCTGAGTAACCGGGAATAATTATCAGAGCTGAAATACATGCATACCATTTCCCGTTTAACCATGAAGCCAGTAAAACGGGTAGCAGCACTGCGGAAGCAAAAAGTGCAAGGTATTCAGCTCGGGCAAAAGCAGGACCAAAACGCACTGCCAGTGTCAGTTTACCAGCTTTCCTGTCCGTTGGTTCGTCTCGTAAATTGTTTACCGCAAGAAGGGCGGTTGCCAACATTCCGGGGCCTAAACCGGCATAAAAAACAATTTCGGGAACCTCTAATGCCTGCACATAAAAAGTTCCGCATACAGCAACTGGACCGAAAAATATCAGTACAAATAAATCTCCCAGTCCCAAATAACCCAGTGGCCATGGACCGGCTGTGTAGAGTATGCCTGAAGCAATGGAAAGCAACCCGATTAATACAATCGGCCATCCTCCTCGATAAACCAGATACAATCCTACCAAAGCCGCAAATCCGAATGTCACTACAAAATTCCGGAACATCGTTTTCGGAGCAACATATCCAGCCTGGGTCACCCGCAAGGGGCCCAGACGTTCTTCATTGTCAGCACCCTTGAGATAGTCAAAATAGTCGTTGGCAAAGTTTGTTCCTATTTGAATTAACAATGCCCCGGCAAGAGCAGCAAATGCAGCTCCGGCATGCCCCTGGCCTCCCGCATAAGCCATGGTTGTACCGATCATTACAGGCGCAACAGCAGCAGAAAGCGTTTTTGGTCGAACTGCCAAAAACCAAACCCGTAGATGTTGCTTGGGGTTCATGGCTGACGGGTAAATTGACTAAAATCCGGTTTACGTTTTTCCAGGTATGCGTTCCTTCCTTCCTGACCTTCCTCTGACATATAAAAAAGCATTGTGGCGTTACCTGCCAGTTCCTGAATGCCTGCCTGACCGTCACAATCTGCGTTCATTGCAGATTTCAAACAGCGCAGGGCCATTGGCGAGTTCTTCAGCATTTCTCTTGACCATTGCAGTGTTTCCTCCTCCAGATTTTCCAGGGGAACCACAGAGTTTACAAGTCCCATTTCAAGGGCCTGCTGGGCATTGTACTGGCGGCAGAGAAACCAGATTTCCCTCGCTTTTTTCTGCCCAACTATTCTTGCCAGATAGCATGATCCGTAACCTCCGTCAAATGAACCTACTTTAGGACCTGTCTGGCCAAAGATGGCGTTATCTGCAGCAATAGTCAGATCACACATTACATGCAGAACATGTCCTCCGCCAATAGCATATCCTGCAACCATGGCAACGACAGGTTTGGGGCATGATCTTATTTCCCGCTGAAAATCTAAAACATTAAGTCTTGAATGACCCGTTTCATTGTCCTTATATCCGGAGTCTCCCCGCACCCGCTGATCACCTCCGGAGCAGAAGGCTTTATCACCTTCTCCTGTTAAGATTATTACACCTATATCAGTGTCTTCGCGAGAATCTTCCAATGCACTCCGCATTTCACGGACCGTGAGTGGTCGGAATGCGTTTCTAACCTCCGGACGATTGATTGTGATTTTTGCAATTCCTTCTTCTGATTTTACATATTTGATGTCAGTGTAGCTCCCGCATGTTTTCCAGTAATTTTCACTCATTCTGCTCCATTGTTGAAAAATTTTGTTAATTGAGATTAAATTTTCATCCTAGCATACGTCCGAACTCAAGACGATAAAAATCTGGTAGTGATTTTTGCGAACAATATCTATGAAAAGACTTGATTTGATGCATAATAAAGTGCGAAAATTTTCTGTTGTTTAAAATTCTGTAAAATAGAAAATAAAAAATGTTTGCAATTATACGTGCGGATGGCAGGCAGTATCGAGTCGCTAAGGGCGACATCATTCGATTTGATAGAATGAAAGCTGAGCCAGGAGACTCATTTGAAACAAGTCAGGTACTGGCCATTGCTGAAGAGGACAACAAGCTGAAGATAGGCAGTCCAGTGGTGGAAGGTGCAAAAGTAGAAGGCACTGTTCTGCAGCACGGTAAGGACAAAAAAATTATAGTTTTTAAAAGGAAGCGTAGAAAAACCTACCGCAGAAAGTATGGTCATCGTCAAGACCACACTCTGGTTAAAATAGATAAAATCAGTGAGAAGGCTCCTGCGGCTAAAAAGACGGTGCAGAAAAAATCAGTTAAAGAGACTGCTGAAGCTGCAAAAACTAAGGCAAAAAAAACTACAACCAAAAAAACTGCAGCAAAAAAACCCGCAGCTAAAAAATCTGTTACAAAGAAAACGAAAGAAGATCAACCTACTTCATAGATATAATCATGGCACATAAAAAAGCAGCCGGAAGCAGCCGTAATGGACGGGATTCTCAAGGTCAGAGAAGAGGCGTGAAAAAATTTGGCGGCGAACTTGTAAAAGCAGGCAATATACTGGTACGTCAAGTCGGCTCAACTTTCCATGCAGGTACAAACGTCGGCACAGGAAAAGATTATACATTGTTTTCCAAGGTTTCAGGTCACGTAAAGTTCAGTCAAAATGGAAACGGGAAACATAAAAGAAAATATATCAGTGTAGTTCCACTGGATGAAGCAGTTTCTGCTTCTGTTTGAAATATGGGTGCAAAGCCCCGTTCGCTTTCTGGTATAAAGCCTACCGGTACTCCCCATTTAGGCAACTATCTGGGCATGATTAAACCGGCGATACAAATGCAGGAAACGCACGAGACGTTTTACTTTATCGCTGATTATCATGCTCTTACCTCCACACACGATCCCAATCAACTCAGGGAGAATGCATACGATCTCACAGCCATTTTCGCCGCATTGGGAATGGATTTTGAGAATCACGCCTTTTTTCGTCAATCAGACATTCCGGAAGTTACAGAACTGACCTGGATTCTTTCCTGTATCACGCCAAAGGGTCTGATGGAAAGGGCACACGCATTTAAGGACGCGATGTCAAAGAACCAGGAAGTTAATATGGGATTATTCAGTTATCCTGTTCTGATGGCTTGCGACATATTGATTTACGACTCGAATTTTGTGCCAGTAGGACAGGACCAGCGTCAACATCTGGAAATTACAAGAGACCTGGCCATCCGCTTTAATCACCTTTTTGGAGAAGCATTTGTTATCCCGGAGGCAATTATACAAAAAGATGTTGCTACAATACCGGGACTTGACGGCAGGAAAATGAGCAAATCATATGGGAATGTGGTCCCGTTGATGGCTCCGGAAAAACAGTTCCGGAAGGCCATCTTGAAGATCACCACAGATTCAAAAACAGTTGAAGACCCCAAGGACCCTGATACATGCAACGTATTTGCTCTTTATAAGTGTTTCTCAACCGAAACAGACCAGAAAGAATTGGCTTCGCGTTACCGAGCAGGAGGTTTGGGCTACGGTGAAGCAAAACAGCTTTGCTTTGAAGCACTAAATGCTGAACTCAGGGAGCCAAGGGAAAAATATCTAAAAATAAGAAAAGACCTTCCACAATTGGACGGAATACTGGAATCTGGTCGAGACAAGGCTCGTGCAATTGCAAGGCAAGTCACCGAAAGAGTCCGTGCAAAAGTTGGTCTTTGATAAATTAGTTTCTGGTTTAAATCAGAAATAAGGTCGACTGCATCAACAATTCATTAATTTTCAATTCTGTTCAGCTGCTCACATTATGATTCCCGATATACTTGCATCGCGCTACGCCAGCTCAGAAATTTCAGAAATCTGGTCACCTGAGGGGAAGGTACACTTCGAACGTGAGTTCTGGATTGTTGTGATGAAGGCACAGAAAAAATTGGGAGTCGATATTCCGGGATCAGCAATTAAATCTTATGAGAAAGTTAAGAGTCAGATTGACCTGGAAAGTATTTCAAAACGTGAAAGAAAGCTGCGTCATGATGTGAAGTCCAGAATAGAAGAATTTTGTGATTTGGCTGGACACCAGCATATACACAAAGGTCTTACAAGCCGGGATTTGACTGATAACGTGGAGCAGCTGCAAATATTTCGTTCTCTGAAGAAAATCCGTCTAAAGGCAGTTGCGGTTCTGCATCAAATGGCTTCATGGAGTTTACGTACCAAAAACATTTCTCTCGTCGCTAGGACCCATAATGTTCCAGCACAACCTACAACTTTGGGAAAGAGAATTTCAATGTTTGGAGAGGAAATATTGTTTGCACTTGGCAGGCTGGATCACCTCATTGAAAATTACCCCATGCGCGGTATTCAGGGTGCAGTGGGAACGAGGCTTGATCAATTGGAGCTTATGAATGGTGATGAAAAAAAGGTGCGTGCACTGAACGAGCTGGTTCTTGAACATTTTGACTGTCATTCAGTCATGAACTCTGTTGGGCAAATTTATCCGCGAAGTCTGGACCTGGAGACAGTCAAGAGTCTGATTGCGATCAGTTCAGGAATTTCCAGTTTTGCCAAAACATTGCGTTTGATGGCAGGCCAGGATTTAGCAACAGAAGGATTCCAGCAGGGGCAAACAGGTTCATCAGCTATGCCGCATAAAATGAATGCACGTACATCTGAGCGCATCTGCGGATTTCACCATGTTTTAAATGGCTACGGTGCAATGCTTACCGGGATAAGTGGAGATCAGTGGAACGAGGGAGATGTTTCCTGTTCAGTTGTGCGTCGTGTTGCTCTTCCCGGGTCTTTCTTTGCCGTTGATGGTCAACTTGAAGCAACACTTACAGTGTTGAAGGAAATGAGATTTTATGAAGCCAGGATAAAAGAAGAACTTGAACAGAATCTGCCATTTCTGGCATCAACGGTGCTGTTGATGGAAGCTGTTCTAAAGGGAGGTGGCAGGGAAAGCATGCACCTGGCAATTAAAGAACATGCAGTTGCTGTTGCAGAGAATTTACGGAAAGGTAAAAGCAGTTTAAATGAATTTGCCAAGCTTCTAGCGGAAGATCAAAGAATTCCCCTTTCGTTGAAGGAAATTAATGCAGTTCTTAATGATCCTGAAAAATTTACCGCTTCAGCTCCTGAACAGGCTGAAAAATTTGCAATTTCGATTGATAATTGGACAACCAGATTCCCGGAAGCAAAGGACATACTTCCTGAAAATTTGCTCTAGGATGGTAAGGAGACGGGGATCCGTCTCCTTAAACAATGGGTCTTATTACTCGGCAGACTGATACTTCTTCAATTCTGCAGATTTAAGTTTTGCCAGGCGCAATTTTGAATAGACTTCAATGATGAATGGGCGGAGTTCATTAATATCCTCATCATCTGAATTTTCAGTAAAGAATTGATGATATTTATCTAGTGCAGGCACCAACAGTCCGTTATCTTTCAGCAGACCTGCGTAAAGGAAACCGCTTTCATCCAATTTTTGAATTTTAACTTTTTGTTTGTTGAACTTAGCCAGTTTTTTTCCTGACATAACTTTCAGGTTTGCAGGCTCAGAGGTGAAAGCCACTCCTCCGCTTCCATCCAGTATTTCAACAAAATATTTCTGTTTTTTACTGATGGGTTTAATTTTTGTACGGACAATTTCTTCTGATGTAGGAGGAACATCATATACAGCTGAATCTGTCCATTCTTTAGATTTTCGATCCTGTTTACCGAGGTGCAGCCGGTAAGCATATTCCACCCCAGCAGTTTCCCAGGCTAATTCGGAAAATTCTTCTGAAACTGTGTTAGTGGCCAGTTTTAGGTGTATACCTTCTTTTTTAACCGAACGTCGAACAGTTGTATATTTCTGAGTCTTTTTAAACTGTTTGGACAATCCAGAAAGCAATCCCCCTCCGGCATCGGTTTGCCCAAGGCTTCCTTCCAGGGCTTGCAGGCCCTCTGGAGTTACCCTGACCTTGGAATTGGCTGTAAGCTGGGTGGTTTCGCTAGTTTCCTGGTTCATATATTTAACCGAACTGTCTGCACTTACCTTTACAAGATAATCTTTATAAACAAATTTGTTTCGACGTACTTTTTTCCAGCGCTTGCCGTTTTTGCTGTATTCGATTTTTCCCTTGATTTCAACCAGCATTCCCAAAGGAATTTTTTTTGCCAATGCTGGCTGCAGCATAAGGGCCGAGATGAAAAGAAAGGATACGATGAGCTTAATGAGACGCATAAAACCTCCTGCGGAATTGATTAAGAAAACCTATGTTTAGATGTATTTGCGATTGCGTTTTTTGAGAGTAACACAACTTTGATATATAAACAACGTTTAATGCTAAAAAAACCGCTTAAATCAAACAAGTCAGAAATATTGTTAAATCCTCAGCTTTAATAAAAAATATTTAAGTGTTTATTTGTTCACTTCAGTATCTCTACTTTCATGCCAACCTCAAGTTTTCCTGAAGAACGTGGGATTAAATTTTGACCAAAAACTACTTTTCCATTAAATTTTCTGTATTTTGCAAGCGTTTTCAAGGGCTCCCTACCGGAGAATTCGCCAGTTTCAGGATCAACAGTCGTCAGCACACACCTGGAACAGGGTTTTACTATTTGCAATTCACAGTCACCAATTCTAATGGCTTCCCAGTTATCTTCCTGGTAGGGGTCTGTATTTTTTACAACCAGGTTAGGACGAAAACGTTTCATCGTAATTTCTTCAGGAACTCTTCTGTTGAGGTCGAATAAAGAAGATTCGGAAATCAGAAGCAAGGGGAACCCATCAGAAAAAGCTACCTGATTTCTTCCAATTGCATAGTCTTGATCTACCTGGCGATTGCTGTGATCCGGCATAAAAACAAAATTGCATCTTTTCCCCAAATAATCACTTATCCAGCTTTCTGCTTGTTTATCTGCCGCTAATGCCTCGCACCGGTCTTCCCAGATTTCAACCATTTGCGGTATTCCTTCTGTTTGAAATAAAGGCAGTTGTAATTCTGCCATACCTGGCGCATTAAGTCTGATTGTACTGTCAACAATTTTTGTCTTAAGCAATGCCATTTCAGGGCTGGTTCGTTGCGTTATGAATTGTGCGGAATCATCAACAACCATCCAACGTCTGTCATGAACCAGCCCTCTTTGTTCCAGATATGAATCTTTCAAAGAAATTTCACTGGCTGATTTTACCGGGTATACAATAATGCCGCTGAGTTCAGGATGTGCCATTCTGTTGTTTACTGTGTGACTGTTGCAAATCCTGTTCAGGAAATTTTAAATTAAAAATTCCAAACTTCATCTCTTAAACTTTAATACTTTAAATCTATATGCTTAAAAGATGTCTTTGAGGAAAAACCAGATGGAATTCTCCTGAACACTCCCTGTTATCCAGCTGAAAAGGGATAATTACATACTCATCTTCCTGAATCGAATCATTCAGAAAAACCAGCTGAAGAATGTGACGGCAACGTGAAACTTTAAGTTTTTCACTTTCAGGCCAGAGTTCAATTATGCTGGTAAAAACACCTCGTAGTAATTCTCCTATCTCAAGATAAATCAATGAGTCTGCTTCTCGCAAACCAATAAAAACATTGCTTTTATCAGGAGCATTTCTTTGGTGGACCAAGGAAGCCAGGCCTTCTCCAACAGATCTGCTAAAATGCAGTATCCAAACTGACTTGGTATGTTTCATTTCAAACAATGAATAATAGGATCTTCCTGGTGACCAACTTTGTAAATTGGCACAAGAAAGGCATTGTTCAGGATTAGTAGTAATTCGGAATGCTCCAGGAAGTACGGACTGTAATTGAGCTGTCAGTGTATTTATCAGTCTCTGGGACAAAAGATTGTCTATAGATTCAGTGTCTTGCAGGATTTGATTTGAGAATCCGGCACCAAGAAAATTTTTTGTTGCACGAGCTTTTTCGACTTCAGGGACATCAAATACCTCTTCGATCATGTGCTGATAAATTTCTTCTGAATTATTTTCTTTGTCCGGACCTTGTGATTGCATTGTCCTTTATAAAGCGTTGTTAGATTCTCTAGAAAAAAGTCAGGATCTGTATATTTGAGGATTTTAAGAGAGAGTATCACATTTATGATGCTATGTGAACTTTACATTTATAAGTTTGAATCTCCCATTAATGTTTGAGAGGATTAAACGGAATGATTAATGAAAAATTAAACAGTAGTTTTTACAAAAAAAATGCTGCTGAAGAGTGCTTTACAAAAAGTTTGAATATTTTTGTAAAGTCTCTGAAAAAAATCATGCTAGTTCTGTTTTTTATAACAAACATCATTATTTCCCCACATGAACTGACAGCAGAAAGTCAGGGAAGAGAGATTCAAAATTATGTAAGGAGCGGAACAACATTACAGGCAAGGCAAAGAAAAGCATATGAAAATGCCCAGAAAGAAAGTGGACTCAAGATAAAAAGTTATTTAATAAATAAATCTGCTTTACAAAGCAAAAAAGGAAAGTCCGCTGCTGCCTCACAAAAAATGGTTGAATCTGGGCTGGTTACATTAGAGATGTTTAAAAAGAACAGGTGGTTTTTTAAAAATCCTGTTCAGTCTTCATACACTAAACTCCCGGATTATGAGGAATCAAAAAAAATCAGCCGCGAAGCTTTAAAAATGTCAAAATACAGGGCAAGAATCACGGGTCCAGTTAAACCTGATTATCTCTATGCAGAAAGTCACAGTCGAGATGCGCTGAAAATGACTAGAACGAGGGCCCGCATTACCGGACCGGCAAAGCCAGGAATTATATTTGCAGAAGATGTTGGGCGTGACGCTATGAAAATATCCAAAACCCGTGCGGTTGCTACAGGCCCTGTGAAGCCTGAAACATTGTATTCTGAGCAGGCAAGCCGTGATGCCAAGAAAATTTCAATTAAAACTGCAAAGGAATATACTACTGACAGAAGAGATATGTCTGTTTACTCTAACATTTTAGAAAGCATGAGCAAAAGGCCTGCATTAAATAGCAAACCTGTTAATATTGAAAAAACTAGCAAAAAATAATCAAAGCAGTTTTTCAAAAACTATAAGTTTTTCTTCATTCATTTTCCTAAAATCATTCCTCACAACTACGTACGCTGATCTATGTAAAATTTCAAAGATGCATACATGAACTCAATAAACAAAAATGATCTTGACCCACAGGAGACCCAGGAATGGGTCGAAGCGATGGAAGCTGTAATCGAAAGGGACGGTCATGAAAGAGCTCAATATATTTTACGACAGCTGGCTGACCAGTCAGTTTTATCAGGAGCAGGCAGTCCGTATTCTGCAAACACCCCTTACTTGAATACGATTCCACCGGAACTTGAAGTACGTTCAAAAGGCAATCAGGAACTGGAATCAAAGATACGTTCAATTATCCGCTGGAATGCGGTAGTAATGGTAATGCGTGCCAACAAGGATGATTCTGATTTAGGTGGACATATCGCAAGTTATGCATCATCCGCAACACTGTATGATGTAGGTTTCAACCACTTCTGGCATGCCCCCAGTAAAGACCATGATGGAGACCTAGTATTCATTCAGGGACATTCTGCTCCTGGTATTTATGCACGTGCATTTTTAGAAGGAAGACTTACAAAAGAGCAGTTAGATAATTTCCGCAGTGAATCTGAAGGCAAAGGAGTTTCTTCATATCCGCATCCATGGCTGATGAGCGAATTTTGGCAATTCCCGACTGTATCAATGGGACTGGGGCCAATAATGGCCATTTATCAGGCTCGATTCCTAAAATACATGCAGAATCGCGGTTTGGCAGATACTACCGGTCGCAAGGTCTGGGCATTTTTAGGTGATGGTGAAGCAGATGAGCCACAATCACTGGGAGCAATTGGTCTGGCATCGCGTGAAAATCTGGACAATCTTGTTTTTGTAATTAACTGCAATTTGCAGAGGCTCGACGGGCCTGTACGAGGCAACGGGAAAATTATACAGGAACTTGAAGGAGAATTCAGGGGAGCAGGTTGGAATGTTATAAAAGTAATTTGGGGTTCTTATTGGGATCCTTTGCTGGCAAGAGACACGGAGGGTTTTCTTCGCAGGCGTATGGATGAAGCGATAGATGGTGAATATCAGGCTTTTAAAGCTAAGGGTGGAGCATATACAAGGGCTCATTTTTTTGGGAAATACCCTGAATTGCTGGATATGGTTTCCAATATGTCTGATGAGGATATATGGAGACTGAACAGGGGTGGACATGATCCTCATAAAATTTATGCTGCATTTCACTCTGCAGTAAATCATAAAGGACAACCTACTGTAATTCTAGTTAAAACGGTCAAAGGTTATGGAATGGGTGGTTCAGGTGAAGCCATCAACATCACACATTCCCAAAAGAAGATGAAAATGGAAGACCTCAAAAGTTTCAGGGATCGTTTTCGTGTGCCAATTACTGATCAACAGGTAGAGGATCTTTCTTACTACAAACCTCCTAATAATTCTCCGGAGATTAGATATCTTAAAAAATGTCGAAAAGAATTAGGAGGTCCTCTCCCATCACGCAGACTAACTGGAGACAAGCTGACTATTCCGAAGCTATCTGTGTTTGACAGATTATTAAATGAGACTGGAGATCGTGAAATATCAACTACACAGGCATTGGTTCAGGCGATGACTATACTCTGCAGGGATAAAAACATTGGGCAGCGTGTGGTACCTATTGTTCCGGATGAAGCTAGAACATTTGGTATGGAAGGAATGTTTCGTCAAATTGGTATCTATGCACATGAAGGACAAAAGTATGAGCCGGTTGACCGGGAGCAGTTGATGTATTATAAGGAGAATCAGAGTGGTCAAATGCTGCAAGAGGGCATCACTGAGGATGGAGCCATGTCTTCATGGATCGCCGCAGCCACATCTTTTTCCAATTCTGGTATGCAGATGATTCCTTTTTACATGTTCTATTCAATGTTCGGTTTTCAGCGAATTGGTGATTTGATATGGGCAGCCGGTGATATGCAGGCAAGGGGTTTTTTAATCGGTGCAACTTCAGGCCGCACAACGCTGAATGGTGAGGGATTGCAGCATGAAGACGGCCACAGCCAGATTATGGCCGGAAATGTGCCTAACTGCATTTCTTATGATCCAACATTTTCTTATGAATTGCTGGTGATTATGCATGATGCAATGACGAGAATGTTTAAAAAGCAGGAAAATGTTTTTTATTACATCACAACCATGAATGAAAATTATGCTCACCCCGGCCTTACCAGGGGACAGGAAAAAAACATTGTAAAAGGCATGTACCTGCTTCAAAAAGGGAAAAAAGGCAAAGTAAGAGTGCAGCTTCTTGGTTCAGGAGCAATTTTGCGGGAATCAATAGCTGCTGCTGAATTACTCTCTGCAGATTTCAAAGTACAGGCAGACATCTGGAGCTGTCCAAGTTTCAATGAACTGAAACGAGACGGAGACGAAGTATTTCGCTGGAATCTACTACATCCGGATAAGAAACCCAGAAAATGTCATGTTACACAATGCCTCGATAATACCGAGGGACCGGTTGTTGCCGCAACGGATTACGTTAAACTTTTTGCTGACCAGATACGTGCATATGTGCCTAAATCATTCACTGTTCTTGGAACCGATGGATATGGACGGAGCGATTCACGTGAAGCCCTGCGCAAGCATTTTGAGGTGGATCGTTATTACATCGCTCTGGCAGCCTTAAATGCCCTTTATGCGGAAGGCAGTATTTCTGCAAAGACTGTGAAGTCTGCAATAAAAAAATATGGAATTGACCCGGAAAAAACTAATCCATTATTTTCCTGAGGTAATAATCGATGATCAAAACCAAAGACGTCTTAATTCCGGATATTGGAGAATTTGATGAGGTAGAAGTTATTGAAGTTTTGGTCAAATCCGGTGACACCGTATCTGCGGAAGATCCTCTGCTCACAATGGAAAGCGATAAAGCGTCAATGGACGTTCCCTCTCCATTTGGAGGGATCGTAAAGACTGTGAATATTAAAGCTGGTGACAAAGTTTCACAAAACGACCTGATCCTTTCTTTATCTGTTGAGGGAGATGAAACTTCATCTTTGGAAAAAACTTCTAATGAATCTTCAATTCCGGAAACATCAGCTGATGCAACTTCAACTCCAAAAGATTCCATTGAAATTACTTCTTCTCAGGAAACTGCTGAAGTTAATGCAGATTCCGGTTTAAGCAGCAAACCAGAAAAAATGGGTACAGATAATGCCCATGCTTACACTGCTCTGCGTCCCTCCCCAACGCTAATGCTGGTAGATCAGAAACAGTTTTTACGCGCTCATGCGAGCCCTTCTATCCGTAAATTTGCACGTGAGCTGGGTGTTGACCTGAGTCAGGTGCAGGGTACAGGCAGGAAAGGGCGTATTACTCAGCAGGATGTTCAGGTTTTTGTAAAACAGGTTTTAGCCGGTGTTTCACCTGGTGGAACGCCTGCAGCAGCAACCGGGATTCCGGAAATGCCTGAAATTGATTTCAGCAAGTTTGGTTCAGTTGAAATTCAACCTCTCTCACGTATCAAAAAGAAAACAGGAGTTAACCTGCATCGAGCATGGCTTAATGTACCGATCGTCACGCACCATGATGAGGCAGATATCAACGAACTTGAGAATTTTCGTAAATCGCTCTCAGAGGAAGCGGCAAAACAGGATGTGAAACTCACCCTGCTTTCCTTTCTGTTGAAAGCGTGTGCAGCAGCCATCAGGAAGCATCCAACTTTCAATTCTTCACTTACTGCAGACAAGGAAAATTTAGTAATCAAGGAGTACCTGCACATAGGTGTGGCAGTTGATACACCAGACGGTTTGGTTGTTCCTGTTATCAAAGATGTTGAGCAGAAAGGATTGCTTGAGTTAGCGAAAGAATTAGCAGAAGTCAGCACGAGAGCCAGAACAAACAAACTTAAAAGCAGTGACATTGAAGGAGGATGTTTCAGTATCTCCAGCTTAGGTGGAATTGGCGGAACAGCATTTACTCCCCTGGTGAATGCTCCTGAAGTGGCGATACTTGGAGTGACACGTTCCCGAATGGTTCCTGTCTGGGACGGTAAAGACTTCAATCCTCGTCTGATGCTACCTTTGGATTTGACCTATGATCATCGTGTGATTGACGGAGCCCAGGCAGCCCGATTCATGGTGGACCTGTGCGGAATATTGGGAGATATGCGGAGAATGTCTCTATGAGCATTTCTGAAGTTAAAGTCCCGGATATAGGTGATTTTCAGGATGTAGAAGTTATAGAGGTGATATGTAAAGAGGGACAGTCTGTTGCTGTTGAAGATCCCCTGATCACGCTTGAAAGTGAGAAGGCAACCATAGATGTCCCCTCACCTTTGGCTGGCAAGATTCTAAGGATAAAGATAAAGGCAGGAGACAAGGTTTCAGAAGGGAACCTGATTCTGGAACTTGAGACAAGTGGTGCGTCAGAACCAGAGGCACAAAAGCTGAGTCAAACAGAGGATCATTCTTCCGGGACAGGGGATTCAGCATCCATTGATACTGAAATTTCAGCTGATTTATCTGCAGATGCAGACATCAGCTGTGAAGTTTTGGTGCTTGGTTCAGGTCCAGGCGGATACACAGCTGCTTTTCGAGCAGCAGACTTAGGTCGGCAGGTAGTGCTGGTAGAACGCTACGAACAAATCGGAGGAGTCTGCCTTAATGTAGGATGCATTCCATCTAAAACCCTGCTTCATGCTGCAAAAATCATTGTTGAAGCTAAAGAAATGGATGCACATGGCATTTCGTTTAGAAAACCGTCAATTGATCTTGATAAACTCCGTGAATGGAAAAATGGAATTATCAGCCAGTTAACCGGTGGGTTGAAAAACATGGCCAAGCAGCGTAACGTGACTATAGTAAATGGTTTTGGCGAGTTCATTGACTCAAATCATCTTCATGTAACAGATAAGAATGAAAAAATTACTACAATTAAATTTTCAAATGCTGTTATTGCAGCAGGTTCAAGACCGGTTAAGCTGCCCTTTCTTCCGGATGATCCTCGCATAATTGATTCAACCGGCTCATTGGAGCTTGCCAGCATACCAAAAAATTTGCTGGTGATTGGCGGTGGAATAATTGGCCTTGAAATGGCAACAGTTTATCATGCCTTGGGGTCAAGAATTAACATTGTGGAGATGCTTGATGGACTGATGGCCGGAGCAGATCGGGATCTGGTACGCCCTTTTCAAAAGCGCATAGCTAAACAATATGATAATATCTGGCTTGAAACAAGAGTAACCGAAGTTGAGGCTCTTAAGAAAGGCCTGAGAGTACATTTCGAAGGAAAAAATTCTCCAGATAAACCACAGATGTATGACTGCATACTAAGTTCTGTTGGACGTGTTCCAAACGGTTTAAACATTGGTGCAGAAAAAGCAGGAGTAGAAGTTGATGAAAAAGGGTTTATCAGTACAGATTCCCAAATGCGCACCAATGTATCGCACATCTTTGCGATTGGTGATCTTGCGGGACAACCGATGCTTGCTCACAAAGCATCACATGAAGCAAAAGTTGCTGCGGAAGTTATTTCCGGCATGAAAAGTTTTTTTGATGCCCGAGCTGTTCCATCAGTGGCATACACAGATCCTGAAGTGGCCTGGACTGGAATTACTGAAGAAGAAGCCAAAACGCAGGGCATTGCCTATGGAAAGGGAAGCTTCCCCTGGGCAGCCAGTGGAAGGAGCTTGTCTATAGGTAGAACTGAGGGTATGACTAAAGTGATTTTCGAAGAAGACTCAAAAAGAGTAATTGGTCTTGGCATCGTCGGATCGAATGCAGGTGATTTAATTGCTGAGGGGACTCTAGCCATTGAGATGGGCTGTGACGCCAATGATATAGGTTCTACAATCCATCCCCATCCTACTTTATCAGAAACAGTGGCCTTCGCTGCAGAAGCTTATGAAGGTACAATTACAGATTTATATATTCCTGGTAAAAAGAAATAAAGTAATTTTTCTATTGAGTTGAACATTAATTAAAGACCAAATGATCAGGAAATTTAAAAAAATTTATTTTTTTCAAAAAAACACTTGACAAAAAATTTAATATTGGAGAGCCTGTTATAACCTACTTATCAATTTTAAATCCTATTTACTGGCATTTCCACACAAGATAATTCTTACCAAATTAGTTTCTATAAATATAATCCTTTTTTTGTAACTCCAAGTAACTACATTTTTTGAAATTTTTCATCCTCGAGTAATCACACCAGAATGCGGATTCTTCTGTCAGGAGATTCCGCATGATTTATTAACTGCCTGAGAAAAAATACATGCCAAAAAGCCGTCTTGATAATGATAATGGCAATGGAAATAATGCAAAAAACAATCACGACATTGATTCCAAACCTGATACCCTCAATTTAATTGAATTAAAGAAAAAAGATATAAATTCACTTATAAAAATTGCGCGTGAGTATGACATTGAAAATGCCAACAGCATGCGCGGACAGGAACTGCTTTTTGCTCTGCTGCAGGCACAGACAAAGCGCAAAGGTATCATTTATGGAGCCGGTGTTCTGGAAGCATTGCCTGACGGGTTTGGATTCCTGCGTGCACCGGATTATAACTATCTGCCTGGACCGGACGATATCTATGTTTCCCCTTCCCAGATCAGGCGATTTAATCTTCGTACCGGTGATACAGTAGCAGGCCAGATCCGCCCACCTAAAGAAAGCGAACGTTATTACGCCTTGCTGAAAGTTGAAGAAATAAACTTCAGCGACCCTAACAAAGCTTATGAAAAAATTCTTTTTGATAACCTCACACCGCTCCACCCTGAGGAACATCTGCATCTTGAACGCAAGGACAATGATTTGACTACAAGGGTGATTGACTTGGTATCACCGATAGGCAAGGGCCAGCGCGGAGTTATTGTGGCACCCCCAAGGACAGGTAAAACAATGATTTTGCAGTCAATAGCAAATAGCATTACCGAAAATCATCCTGAAGTTGATTTAATCGTACTTTTGATTGATGAACGTCCGGAAGAAGTTACAGATATGCGTCGTTCAGTGGACGGGGAAGTGGTTGCTTCGACTTTTGATGAGCCGGCAACTCGCCACGTCCAGGTATCTGAAATGGTTCTTGAAAAAGCCAAAAGACTTGTTGAACATCAGCGGCATGTGGTAATATTGCTTGATTCTATCACAAGACTTGCCAGGGCCTATAACACAGTCATTCCGCCAAGCGGGAAAATTCTGTCCGGTGGTGTGGACTCAAACGCACTGTTTAAACCAAAAAGATTTTTTGGTGCTGCCAGGCATATTGAAGAAGGCGGATCTTTGACTATCATCGCGACTGCATTAATTGATACAGGCAGTCGTATGGATGAAGTTATTTTTGAAGAGTTCAAGGGCACAGGAAATATGGAACTTGTGCTAGACAGGAAACCTGTTGAAAAAAGGATTTTCCCTGCAATTGATCTCAGCAAATCCGGAACACGTAAAGAGGAACTTTTAATCGATAAAGCAGACCTTGACAGAATTTGGGTGTTGCGTAAGGTTCTCTCCCAACTTAACGTGGTTGAGGCTCTGGAATTCCTGATAGATAAAATGGATAAATTCAAGGAAAACTCAAACTTCCTTGATATGATGGATAAATAGCTGAGCTTTCTAGTACCAAAAATTGCTGCTAAAAAATATATACCAATGAAACCTAAAATACATCCAGAATATAAAATGACTTCATTCCGGTGTGCATGCGGATCTACCTGGAATGCTCTATCTTCAAAGGGAGGAGAATTAACGGTGGAAATATGTTCAAACTGCCATCCATTTTTCACTGGTGCAGGAAAAAATTTGATTGACACAACCGGAAGAATAGAAAAATTTAAACGCAAATACAGCCGGACCTGACCGGAAATGCTGGATAAACTTGAGGAAATTAACTCGCGATTTGAAAAACTGACAGAGGAACTTGGACAACCAGAAGTAGTCCAGGATCAGAATCGCTACCGCAAGCTTACTCAGGAACATGCCGGTTTACAGGAAATAGTTGAGGCCTACCAGCTCTACCTTAAAATTCAGCAACAACTTGAAGATAACCGCGAGTTATCTGAGGACAAGGATGAAGATCCTGAAATACGCAAATTGGCAGTTCAGGAGATTCACGAATTGAACCTGCAGATGCAAAAGATGCAGAAACAGATAGAACTTCTTCTGTTGCCCAAAGATCCTGATGATTCCAGAAATATAATCATTGAAATACGTGCAGGTACAGGAGGGGATGAAGCTGCTCTATTTGCCAGAGATCTTTTTCAGATGTATGCCCATTATTCTGAATCTCAAAAATGGCGTTTGAAACTGATGAATGAAAGCAGGAATGATCTTGGAGGTTTTAAGGAAATAACTTTTTCAATTGAGGGGAAGGAAGTCTACAGTCGCCTGAAATATGAAGGCGGTGTGCATCGAGTACAACGAGTTCCAAAAACTGAAACGCAGGGACGGATCCATACTTCTGCGGCAACTGTTGCTGTTTTGCCTGAAGTAGAAGATGTTGAAGTGGAAATCAACCCTGGAGATTTGAGGATAGATGTATACAGGTCATCCGGACCTGGAGGCCAAAGCGTTAATACCACTGATTCTGCAGTCCGAATTACTCACATTCCATCCGGACTTGTAGTCATTTGCCAAAATGAGAAATCCCAGTTAAAGAATAAATCGCAGGCATTAAAAGTCCTGAGAGCCCGGCTCTATGAAAAGGAGCTTGAAGCCCAGCAGTCTGAAACAGCCGAAAAACGCAGAGGCATGGTTGGTTCCGGAGACAGAAGCGAGCGTATCCGGACCTATAATTTCCCCCAGGGTCGTCTCACCGACCACCGCATCAATTTAACTCTCTATAAACTTGAGGACATTTTGCTCGGCAAACTTGAGCAGGTTATTGACCCATTGCTCTCATATTACCAGGCAGAATTACTGAAGGCTTCTTGAGATTAAATTCTTCAGCCAGCATGAAAAGCATTTACAAACTTTATCCGGGAAATGCTTTATTTATCCCTGGACCTCACACCATTAGCCATCATTTCATTCAGCACTATTAATCCAAATCATTAATAATGTCTTTTGAGACCCTTCTAAGTCCAATTAAAGTTGGCAATGTAACTTTAAAAAACAGAGTCATGATGGGTTCAATGCACACTGGACTTGAAGAGCATCCCGATGGTTCACCAAGACTTGCTGCTTTTTACGCGGAGCGGGCAAGAGGCGGAGCAGGACTGATCATAACCGGTGGATTTGCGCCAAACACTGAAGGCCGAGTTTTTGAAGATGGTGCTGACCTTGTTTCAGAGGAGCAGCTGGCTTTTCACAAGCCGATTGTGAATGCAGTACATGAAAACGGAGGAAAAATAGCACTGCAGATTCTGCATACAGGACGTTACGGGCTCATGGAAAATTGTGTGGCGCCATCCTCGATAACGGCACCGATCAATTTCTACCGGCCTAAAGAATTAAGCAATGCTGAAATTTTGCAAACTATTGACGACTATGCCCGATGTGCCAAACTGGCAAAAGATGTAGGTTATGATGGTGTTGAAATAATGGGGTCAGAGGGATACTTGATAAACCAGTTTATTGCCAAATGTACAAATCACCGCACCGATGAATGGGGAGGTACATTCGAAAACCGCATAAGATTTCCTTTACGTGTTGTTGAAAGGATCCGGGAAGAGGTTGGAAGTCAGGATTTCATCATGATTTTCCGTCTCTCCTGTCTCGATTTAGTAGATGAAGGGAGCAGTTTTGAAGAGGTAGTTGAACTTGGGCAGCGTGTAGAAGAAGCAGGAGCATCTCTTATAAACACAGGAATTGGCTGGCATGAAGCACGTGTTCCAACAATTGCAATGATGGTTCCCCGTGCAGCATTTGCCTGGGTCACCGGTAAGCTGCGTCCATACCTGAATATTCCAGTTGTGACATCTAACCGCATAAATGATCCTCTTGTTGCGGAGAATCTTTTAAGAGACGGAATAGCCGACATGGTGTCCATGGCAAGACCATTTTTGGCCGATGAAAATTTTGTCAAAAAAACCGAAGAAGGCCGTCCTGAAGAAATAAACACTTGCATAGCCTGCAACCAGGCCTGTCTGGATAATATCTTCCAAATGAAAACAGCAAGCTGCATGGTTAACCCGCGAGCTGGACGAGAAACTGAACTGAATTATGAACCGGCAGCTACACCTAAATCAATTGCTGTGATTGGTGCAGGTCCAGCCGGCATGACTGCAGCATACATTTCCGCAATGCGTGGACACCGTGTTACTTTGTTTGACCAGCGTGAGGAACTGGGAGGACAGATAAACTACGCAGTCAAAATTCCGGGCAAACAGGAGTTTTTTGAAGTAATACGGTTTTATAGGGTTATGCTGAAAAAATATGGAGTTGAACTAAAACTGGGACACATGATTAGTCCGCAGTCCCCGCTCTCTGGTAAATACGATGCTGTGGTTTTAGCCACTGGAGTTCGTCCCCGTAAACTGGAGCTGGAAGGAGCAGATCATTCCAAGGTACTGAGTTATTTAGATGTGCTGGACAAGGAACGAGTTGTAGGCCGCAAAGTGGCTGTTATCGGTGCAGGAGGGATCGGTATCGATGTGGCACACTACCTTACAGCACAGACTCCTTTTTCAGGAGATGTTCCTGATTATTTGCAGGGTCATGGTATTCTTGCTTCGAATGAAGCATTAGAAGTTAGAAAACCCAGAAAACGTGAAGTCACAGTATTACAGCGTTCCTCTGACAAAATAGGTAAACGACTGGGTAAAACAACAGGATGGGCACATATCCAATCATTAAAATCTCATGGGGTTAAGCTTCTTCCGGGAGCAGCTTATCAGAAAATTGATGACTCCGGATTACATTTACGAGTTGCCATGAATAAAGGTGATGATCCTCAAGAAACTGTTCTGGATGTGGATAACATTATCATTGCCGCGGGACAGGAACCCAGACGCGATTTGGAGAGCGCTTTAAGGCAATCAGGTTATGAAGTGCATGTGATTGGTGGGGCCAGGGAGTCTTTGGGACTTGATGCAGCAATTGCAATCAATGAAGGTGCAGAATTAGCTGCAAAACTTTAAGGATCCTGTTTGCATTTTTGAAACCTGTTATCTATCTTTTCTTTAAAAAATTAATCAATAAATTCAAATCAGTATTTTATTCAAAGGATATGTCTTTAAGTAAGTCCAGAAAAGGATGCTTAATATCATAATGCGGAATCAGGTGAATTTGCATTGAATGATTTAAAAGCATTTCATGAAATGAGGTCAAAAAAAATCATACATATTATTTCCTGCCATGCAGAGGGGGAGGTTGGCGATGTAATTGTAGGAGGAGTGAGTCCTCCACCTGGCGAAAGCATCTGGGAGCAATCACGCTGGATAGATCAAGATCAGTCTTTACGTCGCTTCGTTCTGAATGAACCACGCGGTGGGGTTTTCAGGCATGCGAATTTACTGGTACCTTCAAAAAATCAAAAGGCTGAATTTGGATTTATTATAATGGAGCCGGAACATACTCCTCCCATGTCCGGGTCAAACACGATATGCGTATCCACAGTATTGCTGGATAGCGGTATGATTCAGATGCAGGAACCCGAAACAGAGTTTTTTCTTGAAGCTCCAGCAGGATTAGTACATGTAAAAGCTCATTGTAAAAATGGAAAAGCACTCAGTATAAAGATACAAAATGTACCTTCGTTTGCTGACAAAATGGACCAAAAACTTGAGGTGCCTGGAATTGGAACTGTCACTGTTGACACAGCATATGGTGGTGACAGTTTTGTGCTGTTGGATGCAAAGTCCCTTGGGTTCGCAATTGTTCCTGATGAGGCACGAGAACTTGCTGAAACAGGAGCAAAGATTACAGCCGCAGCGAATGAACAAATTGGTTTTCAGCACCCAGTACAAAAGGACTGGAATAAAATATCATTCTGCCAGTTCACAAATCCGGTTGAGCTTGTGAATGGAGTTCTCAATGGCCGTAATACAGTTGCCATTAATCCGGGAAAACTGGATCGCTCACCATGCGGCACGGGTTGCTCCGCAAGAATGGCTGTTCTGCACGCAAGGGGGGAAATGCGTGTGGGTGATCAATTTGTCGCAAGTTCAGTGATTAACTCACGTTTTGACTGTTCAATATTGGAAAGTACAAAGACAGGTAAAGTTAAATCAATCATTCCATCCATTAGCGGTAGGGGATGGATAACCGGAACACATCAGCTTATGTGTGATCCGGATGATCCGTGGCCTGATGGTTATAGACTCAGTGATACGTGGCCAAATCCTGATAGACGTAATACAATCCATAAACCGTAGACGCAAAGAATATTTTTTTAGATATTTTCTAAATTATTTTATTCCTGAACTCTTCTTATGATTGATACAAAAACTTTCCACTGCGCGCGGCTTTTACATACCATTCTCCTTTATTTTCTTCCCACCAGACAGAGTTATCATGCTCTGTAAAAATCTCAGATACTTTTGACGATTTGAGTAACTGCATTGGGTTGAAGCCTGCCCATGTGACAACTTCATCAAGTGGAACCTTGTACCATTGCATCACATTTCGAACACAATGGTCCATGGTTACTGCGGAGCCTGTTGGGCGTGAAGTCTTTTTATTATACACTACCGGTTCAGATTCAAGAAATAGTTCCAGATCACCCAGTTGATAAATGCCGGGTTCAGCTGCTGCTCCCGCAGTTGCGTCCGTAATCAGAATGGTTCGTTTGGATTCCTTGGCTCTCAGATATACTTTCAATACATCTGGAGAGAGATGATAGCCGTCGGCGATAAAGCTGGCACTAAGCTTATCTTCACTGAGCTGGGCAATTATTGGATTGTTGTTCTTGGAAAGTTCTGCTTTGGTGCCATTCCCCAAATGAGTAGAAAGCATGGCACCAGCTTCAACAGCCTCGCGTATTTTCTCTGGTCCCGCAGCAGTATGTCCTATAGCCACGATGATTCCCTGAGATACTAAATGCTCAATAAATGGTATGGCTCCGTTCACTTCAGGAGCCAGAGTTATAAGGCAGATTCTTCCACCGGCTGTTTCCTGCAGGCGCCAGAACATATCCTGGTCCACATCTCCAATTGCCTCAACTGGATGACAGCCGGAAAATCCGGGATGTGGTGAGATGAATGGTCCTTCCAGATGGTAGCCGGCAATCATCATTTTTGCCAGTTGGCAGGACTGACGGGAATTTTCCAGATCGCTGAAGCATGATTTCAGATGTTCCTCTGATGCTGTTATCAGTGTAGGCAGACAGGTCGTTACTCCGCTGGCAAGCATTGCGTCAAGCGCTTTTTGCAGGGTTTGAGCAGTAATCCCCGGAGTGTTAAAATCAACCCCAGCGAAACCATTTACCTGTAGATCGACCAGGCCCGAGGTTTTGGTTATTTGTGATTCTGCGGAAAAACACAATGAATCATCAATTCCGGATTCTCTCTTGGAATATTCCGGCTTTATATTATTTTCAGTTGAGGATGGAAGTTCAGTGATTGGCATAAATGCGTTTTAGCTTTAGCAGTTTAATATAGCTGCCAGTCCAGCTTGTTTTTTTCCACCCATTTGTAGTGATCCTTGAAAGTTAACAAATAAGATGCATCTTCATCGAGCACAATGGTTACACGGGGATGCATCTGCAGAATTGAAGCGGGACAACTTGCAGAAACAGGACCTTCAATCATTTTGCGTATTGCATCTGCTTTTTTTGCACCATTCGCCATCAGCAGACAATGTCTTGATTCCATAATTGTGGCAATACCCATGGTAATCACATGCCGCGGTACTTCTTCCAGCTTGTCAAAGTAAATTGAGTTGTCCTGAATAGTTTGCTTGCTTAGAATTTTCACCCATGTGCGTGAAGCAAAAGAACCGGTAGGTTCGTTAAATCCGATATGGCCATTTGCACCAATCCCAAGCACCTGCAGGTCTATTCCTCCCGCATCATTAATCAGATTTTCATATTTTCGGCATGTCTCACGCAAGTCCTCGGCGTAACCATCCGGAAGATGAACATTCTTTTTGTCAATGTCTGTGTGATCAAAAAAATTACTCATCATATAATAATGGTATGAGCGTTTGTTTTCCGGAGGCAAACCGCCATATTCATCCAGATTGAAAGTAGTGCAGTTACGGAAACTAAGCTCACCGGACTGATTCATTCTGATCAATTCCTTATACATTCGAAGAGGTGTTCCGCCAGTTGCCAGTCCCAGTACTGGTTTATCTTTGGTCTGTATGATTTTACGGACCACACTGGCACCCACTTTTGCTCCTGCTTCCGGAGTGTCTCTGATCAGTATTTCCATTTTTTAAACAGTACAAATTTTATTATTGACAAACTTTTTTTACTGCGTACTATGCGGGACTATACTGGTCAATTCGAGAGCTTTCCAGATTTTTTTTGTTTTTTTCTAATTAGTCATAACAAAAATACATAATTTTTCAAAAATGAACTGTGCTATAAATTTTCCCTCAAAAAAGTAATGAAACTTATAACAGAAACATGTACTGACGGAGTAATTTCAGCAAGATTTGTAAATGGCGGGAGTGATGAAATAAGCGGATACAGAATTTGCTTCAGCCTGCTCTCAAAATGTTCTGTTGTTTCAGGGTGTAAATTAATGCGTCAGTTTGGCGGATATGTGGAGATAGCTCCTGATAACCAAGGAAGTCTCAAAATTGGTGAGGAATGGAATTTTTCCTTTAAATATGATTTTGATCGACATGCACCAGCAAACGTTTCCTGGGGGCCAATGGGTACTTACCTTAAATTAAATGATGGTCAAACTGTTGA
>ERZ651768.382-NODE-382-length-33626-cov-4.540702_pt1 | contig 33626 bp, 37 predicted proteins | sample MGYA00514754_ERZ651768 | MGnify/ENA metagenome assembly ERZ651768
CCATTTTGCCCAAAATATTCCAACTATTGGGAGATTAATCCCACTATATTGTGGTTTTCTGCATACAAGCATTTATTTTCTAGCTTTAGAGGTTGGAGCATTTTTAGGCAATATAAGTGACATATTCGGCGATCACCATCGCTGCTCATAAGTGTTACTTTTGAGAAAAAGTGTGTATGTTTATGGAGATTCCTGGCAATAAAGGGCCATGCGAGTTGTTGGCGGAAGCAAACGTAAACAAGGGAAAAATATTGTTCTAACTCCTAGTAGCAACCTGGGGTTTGACTGACTAGCTAAATCGATCTAAAAGAAGATGCCAGGGTCGGGGAAGCCAGCAGGTGCTATTAGTCTTTGCGGGTTAAAAAAGTAGTCACAAATGCAGTTTTATGCAATATCGGACGCTAAAGTATTTTAGGATCGGAGATAGATTATCGAGGCTTATGAGAGCTAGGGAACATTTGTTAGAGGAATCCGATTTATCGCACATTATCCTTTTTCAAGCTAAGGTGAAACCCGTAGCAATTCAAGATAATTATTAGGGAAGTCGTTTTTAACAGTGTCTGTTAACTTTTGTAAAGCCAAATTTGTGAGTGTCTACGCTACTGCTAGGACAAGTTGGTATTTTGTCATAATTACCGATAAGGACCGAGTCGAGACCGTAGTTGAGTTTACAAAAGGTGAAAAATCTCTGGAAGTAGCATCCATGATACAGGCGATGCTTGGGAGAATAGGGAAGGCTGATATCAATAGTGAAAAGTCTATTCAGGAGTTATTGGGGATAAAAGATCCTGTCGATGGAAGGTCTATAAAGGCGGCGGCTATAAGTGCGATTCGTTCAGCGTTTTCCCATATTGAAGCATTAAAAAAGGGTGTTCCATTAGTGGAATATTTGGGTGGAGAGTTTCGTCACCGTATTCCTTTGTATGGAAACATTAATAGGGCATTATTTGCTACAGATAGGACGCCTTTAGACTTTGCCCGTGCGGCTGAAAGTGCCGTAAAAAGAGGTTTTACCGTTCTTAAATGTGCCCCTTTTGACGAAGTTGAACGCCCCAATTTGACCGGGACAGTTTTGGACATTGCTAGACCTGGTATTGAAAGGGTAGCGTCCATTAGAAAAGCGGTTGGTGATGAAGTCACAATTTTAGTTGATTGTCATAGCCGCTTTGAAGAATTTACAGCTCATTTAGTAGCTGAACAACTAGAAAAACTATCAATTGGTTGGTTTGAGGAACCGCTTGGACCGAATAGTGAATCAGAAGAACTTAAAAGACTGTCGCCGCTAATCGCAATGCCTGTAGCAGGTGGTGAAAGTGGTTATGGAGAAGCGTTTTTCACATCATTACTTAATCACGGTGCGTTAGATATTATAATGCCCGATTTAAAGTATTGTGGTGGAGCGGCTGAAGCGGTGGCAGCAGGCCAGTCAGCAGTGGCACTGGGGAAAGGGTTTTCTATTCACAGTCCTTCTGGGCCTATATCTTTGTTATCGTCTGGGCATGTAACTGCGGCAGTGGATGGTGCTATGTTTCTGGAGCATGCGATTGACGAAGTTGACTGGAGACCAGAAATAATTCAACCTGCAGAACAGGTAGAAAATGGGCAGCTATTGATTAATCGAACACCTGGCCTTGGCTCACAGTTAAATTTGGATATGGTGTCCTCTAAAGGAGATCATATGATTATCTAATGGACACTTCGTTCAGGTATTTATTTCTTTGCTAGAAGATCATACGCAAGGTGCAACATTATCTTCGCTCCACTTATGATACTTTTAATCCCGATAGATTCGTTCGTTCCATGAGCCCGGCTGAGCATAGGATCGTCGTCTGGATGAGAACCAGAGAACCCATATGTAACCACTCCTAGTGGCCTAGTGAAACGTGAGTCAGTGAAGCCGTTACTGATTGCGGGAACGAATTGAACGTCATCCCTCCCTAGGGCTCGCTCGGTTGCTGTTTTAAGGCCAGCCATAAGTTCCGTATCAAAATCCGAAGAATTTGGCACCGCCATGTAGTCAATCTCGTATTCCACACCTTCTATACCTTCTAGGATTTTATCTAACTCTTTTCTCAGATAATCATCGCTTTGATGAGGAAGTGTTCGAACATCGCAGGTAAGTCGGATTTGTTCGGGAACGCTGTTGGATTTGATTCCACCGGTTATCATCGTCGGCGTGAGAGTCATTCTGGACAACGCCTTTAGCATTGATGCGAACCTTGGATTCTCATCTTCTTGTTCGGCTATTATTTCATCGATATTTTCAGGTGAAGCTTTGTGCTCTATAGCGAACACCGAAAGGTGCTGGAATAAACTAGTAGACGTATCTCTTTCTGGCTCGTACTCCTCGATACGTTGCAGTACCTTAGATAATCTGTACAGAGCGTTTGTTCCTTGCCAAGGTACAGAAGCATGCGAGCTGGTACCTTTAATATCCACTTCAATCTGAAGGCGCCCTTTCTCCCCTATACCCAGAATATATGTGAGAGCCCCTGCGGCTTCTATGGGGGTTCCTCCCCCTTCATTCACAGCGAATGGGGCATTAAGAGTTTCTGGATGATTATCAGCGAGCCAACCGAATCCGTATCTGCCACCGTGCTCTTCATCTGCTCCTGAAATTAGGGAGAGTCCATCATGAAGTTCGACTCCGTTACGCTTTAGAACTCGCATTGCTGCCATCTGAGCTGTTAAAAGACCCTTACAATCAGAAGCTCCTCTCCCGTAAATTCTCCCATCGTGTATTTCCGCGCTGAAGGGTGGGTAGGTCCACTTGCTCTCGTCTTCCACTGGGACGACATCAGTATGCGACATGAATATCAGGCCAACATTTCCAGAAGATCCAGATATTTTACTAACAATATTGCCTCGGTTAGGGGCTGACTCAAGAATCTCTGATTCGATGCCATCGATAGCCAACCAATCTCTAATATATTCACAAACTGGTGTTTCATTACCAGTCGGCATAAATCCTGTATTCACAGAAGGGATACGAACTAATTCTTGTTCCAGCGAGATGAGTTCTGATTCAAGATCATCGATCTGATTAAGCATGTCATCCAATATGGCCATTGGGGAACTCCTTTTTTTCTTGTGGTGCCTCTAGAATACTTCGGTTGCCATAAGTATTATTGCTATGGTTTTCGCGTCCTGTATCTCCCCAAGCTTTATGAGCTGGTGGATCTTACTTAATTGTATTTTTTCCACTGTAATGTCCTCATCGTCATCACTTGGGAGATTGCTCTTTACAAGATTTCTAGCGAGGTAGCAATACATATATTCATCTGTAAAACCAGGGCTAGACCAAAATCCACCTAGCAGTCTTAAGTTGGTCGATCTGTAGCCCACTTCCTCTTGTAATTCACGCATGGCGGCTTCATCCGGTTCTTCACCCTCTTCTATTAAACCGGCAGGCACTTCTAGCAAATGCTCCTTTGTTGGATGCCTGTATTGTCGGACCAACAAAATATTATCGTCATCATCCATTGGCGCAATCGCTACAGCGGCTTTGTGCTCTATGACTTCCCTGAAAATTTCCTTGCCGGATTCGAGCATGATTGTGTCTAGCCGAAGATTTAAAATCTTGCCTTCATATTTTCTTTCAGACCGAATCGTGAGATCTATATTGATACCCTCAAATTGATTAGAAATCAGGTTCTTCAGGTGGTCGTTGAGACCTGTATGCTAGGCCTAACCTCATGTTCAAGGCCGTATAGAAGAAATCCGGTTGGTGAGCTCGAAGGAACCTTGCTGTGTATGGACTTTTGCGAATCGCCACCCTTTCCCCAGGTTCTAGCTGGGAATCTACAAACCCATCCGCGCTTACAGATGCTTGATATCCTTTCGATGCTTCTAGTTCCACGACAGAGTCAGGTGCAAGGATAAGCCCATCTCTCAGCCCAGTATGGGCTGCCACTGGTTGGAGGATCATCATTTGAGCCTCTGGGAACACTATTGGTCCTCCAGCTGATAGAGCATAACCTGTACTGCCAGTAGCAGTGGATACTATGACGGCATCCGCCCGGTAGTTTGTAAGATGTACGTGATTAACGGAAGTATTCAACTCTATCAGCCGTGACACCGTACTTGTGCCCACTGTTACGTCATTTAGAGCGTGGACTGATAGTCGGGGTTCATTCTGACCGGCAGGTATGATATCGGCTTCCAACATCATCCTTTGCTCTACCCTAATTTTTTCGTTGCCTTGACTTATGAAATCGATAAATTCCGGAAGGCGCTCTAAGGCCTCTCTTGGGCTAAGCTCGGCCATGAAACCGACCTTGCCCATATTAATACCTACAACCGGAGCATTATATGAGCTGATAGCTCTTATCGTTCGTAAAATTGTGCCGTCCCCACCCACTACCACTACAAGTGATGTTGTTTCTAAGTCGGCTGATTTCACCTGAAGTTCTCCGGCAGAACAAATCCAAGCTCTATTTTGCAGGTTCAGCGATATTATCAAGTCACGCGCCACTTTTTCGGTTTCCGGCACCTGAGAATTATGAACGAAAGCTATTTTTTCTGTGTAAGACATGATTTTCCACTACTTTAAATTCTACATGAGACCCTTAAGGCTGGCTCTTTAAATCAATGGCATCACACATTCTGGGAGATGGCTCTTAAGGAGGCATTGGTTATTCCAAGATCGACGTGACTGCTTTGTGGGCAATTTCGATTATAGGAGACGGGAAAATTCCGAATATGAAAGTGCCTGCCATCGCCAGAAAAGCTGCGGAAGCTACACCTATTCCCGGTCTTAAAGGCTCTGACTCGTCGATGTCTGAGAAGTACATTACCTTAACAACTCGTAGATAGTAGTAAGCGGATACTGCGCTGTTGACGACACCTATTACGACTAACCACCAAAGTCCGGTGTCCATAGCTGCTCCAAATATGTAGACCTTGGCCATGAAACCGACAGTTGGAGGTATTCCGATCAGAGATATCATCGATAGCGTCATGGCAGAAGCAAGAAAAGGTGATTTTCTTCCTAATCCTGCAAAGGTTCCTATCATGTCGCTTTCAGTTTTGTTTGATACTGCGATGATTACGGCAAAAGCAGTTAGATTCGTCATCCCGTATCCGGCTAAATAGAAAAGCACTCCCGAAGGGCCGGCGTTGTCGCTTCCTCCCGGAGGAAGCGCAGAGATTGCCGCAAGACCAACCATCAAGTACCCAGCCTGAGCGACAGTACTGTATGCAAGCATTCTTTTAATATTGTCTTGTCTTATGGCAATGAGGTTACCTACGGACATAGATAGGGCACTTAAAACGGCGATCATCGTGGCCCATTCGATACTCAGCGTATCGAATTCGAAAGCTGTGTAAAACACTCTAATAATCACTGCAAATCCGGCCGCTTTGCTCGCGACTGATAGGAATCCTGTCACGGGAGTTGGAGCACCTTCGTAAACATCTGGTGCCCACATTTGGAATGGGACAGCAGAGATTTTGAATCCAAATCCTGCAGTAATAAGGACAATACCAAGCATCAGAGCAGGACTTAGATCAGTATCCGGTTTTGAAATTTGGAACCCGATCTCATTTAGCTGGCTTGACCCTGTAAATCCATACACCAGAACCATGCCGTATAGTAAGACAGCGGAACTTACAGCGCTGAGCACGAGGAATTTCATACCGGACTCGGCTGACCTAGATTCTCGGATAAAAGCTGCAAGGGCAGCGATTGGAAGGGCGGTTAGTTCGAGTGCAACATAGAGCGTAATCAGCTCAGTAGAAGATGCCAGCAGCATCATTCCAGTTGATGAAAACAGTATTAGCGCGTAGTACTCGCCCTGATGGTTTCCGAATCGCTTCGCATACTCTGTAGAAGACAAAACGACGAGGGCCGCGGCTCCAAGTACTAAGTACTTAAAAAACAGGCCAAAGCCGTCCACTTGAAAAGTACCAGAAAATGCTTGCTTAGGCCCGACGTCCCAAAGCTGAATACTGAAGTAGAGAGGAACCAGTAATCCCACAAAAGCTATTATTGGAAGGATCCTCTTGTTTCTGACCATCAGATCAACGGTTATCACTACAGCAGCTAGGATAGCCACACTTAATTCAGGTGATAGTAGGTAAATATCGTGGAGGGTCATGTTAGTTTAGTGCCTTCACAGACGTAATAATCGGTTCGAGTCCTGTTGAGAACATTTCAGAGATCACTGAGGGGTAAATCCCAACCGATATTATAGCTACAACAAGTATTGCCACAGGCACCATTTCCGGTAAGGAGGCATCGGGAAGATTGTTGTGATGTTCGGGCCTTGGACCAAATATTGTTCTTTGAATCATCCAGAGTATATAAGCGGCAGTTAGCACGACTCCGACCGTCGCAATAATTGTAAATATATGCCACGCCGGAAAGCTTCCGAGAAATATCGTCACTTCTGCCACGAACCCGCTCGTTCCAGGTAAGCCTAATGACGCCAGACCTGCGATAAGTAGTGACGTCGCAAGAAAAGGCATTCTTCCGGCTAGGCCACCTAGATCAGGAATATGCCTTGTGTGTGCTTTTTCGTAAATGTACCCCACAGTTAGAAAAAGTAGGGCGGTTATCGTCCCGTGAGTGAACATTTGTAAGGCAGCACCGGTCATACCCAGCGTGGCAGCTGCACCTTTGGCCGAAGCCAGCCCTAATAAGACAAATCCCATATGGCTTACGCTGCTGTAAGCAATGAGCCTCTTTAGATCAGTTTGTCGGATAGTTATTGCCGCTCCATAAATAATATTTACTACCCCGAGTAAAGCTAGAAGCCATGAGAAGTCGAGGAGTTGGTCAGGGAACATTGCGGCAGAGACCCTGAACATCCCGTACCCTCCCATTTTTAGAAGGACTCCCGCAAGCATAACGCTCGCAGCTGTAGGGGCATCGGTATGAGCGTCAGGAAGCCAAGTGTGAAACGGGAATACAGGAAGCTTTATAGCGAAACCAATAATAGTGAGGAAGAATAAGATTGAAGCTGGCAATATGAGATCTGCCCCAGCAATCTTGTCTGGCAATATAGTCATATCAAAGGTGCCGGTTGAAAAATAGAGAGCCAATATTCCAACCAACATGAAGGCGCTTCCCAAAATTGTGAAGATCAGGAACTTCATTGCCGAGTACTCTTTCCTTCCACTTCCCCAGATTGAGATCAGGAAGAACATGGGAATCAGTTCCAACTCCCAGAAAAGGAAGAATAAGAAAAAATCCATCGCAGTAAATACACCAATCACTGCTCCTTGGAGCACGAGTAACCACATAAAGTGCTCTTTGATACGGAAAGTAATATTCCACGAGGCAAATACCGCTACTATTCCCAATATGCCTGTCAGTAATACCAGCGGTGTGCTGAGTCCATCTACTGTCAGAAAGTATTCGACTCTGAAAGACTCGATAGGAATCCAGTTACTAAACCGATCTACAATTCCGTGAGCGTCAGGGTTATTTCTATATATCAAGAATATATAAGAAGTTATGAGAAGTTCCACAAATGTCGCAACGACCGCGAAGCCTCTAGCGGCCTTGCCTGAGAGAAATATAGCTATGATTGCAGCCGCCAATATCGGCATGAAGACTGCAATTGATAGAAGACCGTTGAATCCTTCCATAGAGCCGCCTACTTACCGAATATAAAAATCGCGGCAATCACTATGATGCCGATTGATGTTGCTGTTGCATACATTTGCATTTGACCAGTTTGGAGTTGTCTTAATAGGCCACCAAAATTTGCTCCCACCCACCCCAAAATGTTTACGGTTCTGTCTACAATATTCCTATCAAGCCAGTCTGATAGGAACGCAATTCCACTGTAATAAAGTCGCTTGACTAATATCCCTTCATAAAATTCGTCAAAAAAGTATTTCCTGTGAAACAAGATATACATAGGTTTGAACGCGCTTCCTACTGACTGTGGAGAAATTAAAGGGTTGGGTTTGTACATGAGGAACGCCAACAATATTCCCAGGATAGCTACAATTGAGGAACCAATAGCCAATGGAATGTTGAATTTAGACCCTTCCACGTGCCCCTGTATCCCTTCGGGTAGCCAGTGTTCTAGGGTATGGGACATCCAATGGGCCGGCACACCTGCGAGATCAAACAGTGGGTTGGCGATAAAGCCTATTAATACTGCGGGGGCTGCTAGTAATACCATAGGCAGTACCATTGAAAACGGAGATTCGGCGAGATGGACCGGGCCATGTCCCTGTGATTCTGGATCGCTTTCAGAACCACCTTTGAAGGTCCCTTCGAAGGTCATGAAAAGTGCTCTAAACATGTAAAACGCGGTCATGAACACGGCGCTGATCGCCAAAACAAATACTATGGTGCTTACGAGGTTCCCCCCGTTGATGCCACTCGTGAATGCATTCAAAAGTATCTCATCCTTGCTCCAGAATCCGGACAGGGGGAAGATACCGGCGAGGCTAAGGCTTCCGATCAGAAAAGTGACATAAGTAATTGGCATTTTGTTTCGAAGTCCGCCCATAAATCGCATGTCAAAAGTTCCAGTTGCGTGGTTCACACTGCCCGAGCCTAGGAAAAGAAGCGCTTTGAAGAATGCATGTGTGAACAGATGAAATATTGCCGCTCCGTATGCCCCAACTCCTAATGCGAGCATCATGTAGCCAAGTTGACTCACTGTTGAGTACGCGAGTACCCGTTTGATGTCGTTCGACACTAATCCCATAGTTGCTGCGAAAACTGCTGTAATGCCCCCTACAATCGCTACAACAGCCATTGCAGAAGGTGAAGAATCGAATATGGGGAAGAATCTTCCAACCAAAAAGACTCCAGCGGCTACCATAGTAGCTGCGTGTATGAGTGCGCTAACCGGTGTAGGTCCTTCCATGGCGTCTGGGAGCCATGTGTGTAAAGGAAATTGTCCCGATTTTCCCACTGCTCCCACGAATATGCCTACTGCTATAAGTGTAAGAGCTCCAGCACTTATCAATCCGGTTTGTACGAGAATTGGTAAATGTTCATTTATCGTGCCGATCTCTAAATAGTTGAGCTGATCAGGGTTTTCAACCCCAGCTGTTTTCATGAATAGGTAGATTAGGGCTAACAGAAACCCAAAATCACCAACACGGGTGACGATGAAAGCTTTCTTAGCTGCAGCTGCAGCCGCAGGCCTGTGAAACCAGAATCCAATGAGAAGATATGAGCAAAGCCCGACAAGTTCCCAAAACACAAATAGCTGTATTACATTGGCAGCCATAACGAGCCCTAGCATAGATGCCGTGAAAAGCGACATATAGGCAAAATACCTCGCATAGACCGGTCGCCCGAGTTCTTCTGGCTCATGGTGATTAGGCCCTGAGCTTTGATATACTTGCTCGTCCGTTTTCGGCGGAGCCATGTAGCCGGTAGAATAAATCTGCACCATCAGGCTTACACCCGTAACGACCACCAACATGATGGCAGTTAGAGGATCCAGCAAAATGCCCACAGTGAACTTCAGCTGACCGATCGTTAACCACTCATATGGGGAGTTCACTATATGGTGATTTCCCTTTACCGCCACTTCGGTAAATGTCAGAAGCGATATTACAAACGAGGCTCCAATTGCGAGGATCGCTATAGGACCAGAGACGATTGAATAACGATTGAAGAACGGTCTCACTACCAATGCAATAAATGTAAAAGATGCCAGAGGTAAAAAGAAGATAGCCCAGATAAGCTGTTCAGTTACCATATACCCTAGAGCTTCCTCAATATTTCATCTGCCACATGCTCGCGGCCTTTGGGAACATATATCTTGTAGGACACCCGCTCTCCCCATGATGTTATTTCACCGTTCGGTAATATCTTGGTAGTCAGACCCTCTGCCTCGAAAGTATCTTTCCACATTTCAGCCATCACGAGATTTGGTACGGTTTTATATTCGATCCACATACTGGTTAATTCTTCATGTCTGCAGCATCAGTTACCAGAACAGACTGCCTTGATCGGTATATGGCAACTATGATTGCCAAACCAAGCGCGACCTCGGCGGCAGCAATGGTGATAATAAAAATTGTGAAAATTTGGCCTGTTAACAGGAAACGGAAGGCATTTTCGGCAGCATGTGTCCCTGCAGACGACATAGCAGCAGGCACCGTATATCGGGAAATCGCGACAGCAGTTAAGTTAACTCCGTTAAACATTATCTCCAATGACATTAAAACAGCGATGGCATGTTTTTTTGATAACGCACCGTAGAGTCCTATCGCAAATAAAATAGCGCCTATAATGAGGAATCGTTCCAGAGTCATTATTCTAACGCCCTCTCACTAGTGACAGTGCACCCAACACTGCTGCTAGAAGTAGGATAGAGACCATCTCAAAGGCCAATACAAAATCCCGGAGCAACAATTTGGCTATTGAAGGAATAGCGTTTGAAAAAACAACCTTGGTCTCCGCTATCTGGGAATCGGTTAAGGATTCTGATCCTAGTAAGTTCCAATCGGTGGCTGAGACAGCGTAAATAGAAAGGGCCATAAATATTAGCGATATTAGAGCTATCGGGATTCGGAATCCGTGAGAAGGGCTTCCTTCATCCAAGTCTCTTGTCATCAGGATGGCAAAAATTATCAAAACTGATATGGCTCCGACATAAATCATCAGCTGTACGCCGGCCAGAAATTCGGCTCTTAGTAAGATGAACATTCCGGCCACACCCAGGAAAGTTACTATAAGAAATAAAGCTGACCTGAATAGGTCCCTTATTTGCACCACAGCTATAGCGGAAACTACCGTAGATAGAGCCATAACCCAGAAAACTATTTCCGTAATCAGAGCTCCTTCTGTCCCGCCGCCCAGGTTCATCGCTTCGCCCACTTTTCCTGCTGATTTTCCAAAGTTGGTTTTTCATGTCTGCCAACCTCGTCCCAGTCCGCCTTTGCTCCTGCGATAGGGTCGTACTTTCTTTCCGATAGCTGTGGTCGGAACCACGTACTAGGGTTTTTCTCAGCCTTTTTAAGGCGCTCCATATCTATGACTAAGTTCTTACGTTCGTATGTACTTTCCTCGAATCCGCTGCCCATGTGAAGAGCATCATATGGACATGCCTCGACGCACAAACCACAGAACATACATCGCCCTATGTCTATGTCGAATACATCTATGTCGTAGCTTTGGCCTTCCTGTAAGTTAACTCCACTGGTGTTAGTAACGATCTCAATTATTCCCAGAGGGCAGTACTTCGCGCAGCTTGCGCACCCGGTGCATCGCTGCTCATACCATGCAAATTCCTCCCCTCGGAATCGAGCGTCTTGAGGCATTCTTTCTTCGATCGTTTCAAGACCTATAAGTGCTCTGATTGTTTTGACAGGTCTGGTAAATATAAATGTTAGAGTGTTTTTTTCTTCAAGCTTTGCTAGATCTGTCGGACTGGCCTTTTTATCTGGATATTGATATATGTTGAATTGTCGGTTGGGCAGTGCAAGATTTTTCATTGTAATCCCCAAGCCTTTTATTATTCCTACACCATACATTTCAATCTGCCTCCGCAGCCATATTGGCTAGTGGTGAAGGTACTGGTTCAGGCCGCTCTAGTTTCTTGTGGCCGAACAAATTTAATAGGATCAGAAGTGTACTTATTGTTATGGTCCAGTTGACGATCGACATTATCAACAGGTCAGATTTGCTAAGCTCTCCAGCGCTCCCGCTTAATAGCATAATTTCAATGGCTACTAGGAATATGTTAAAGAGGCCTAACCCAAAGAGCCCTTTCCATGCAAAGGCCATGATTTGGTCAACCCTTAGACGTGGCCAAGTAGCCCTAAACCACAGCAGTACGAAAATTACGAGGAACATTTTTAGCGCAAACCACGCCTGTCCTGGTATAGGATCGAAACCCTTTGTTCCTCCAAGGAAAAGAGTCGCCGCTACTGCCGCCGTAACTATGGGTGCCATGAATTCCGCAAGAAACAGGATGGCAAACTTAATACCACTAAACTCTGTATTGTAACCGGAGCCAAGCTCCGATTCCGCCTCGATCTGATCAAAAGGTGTTCTACTCATCTCAGCCGTTGCCGCTGCCATGAAGACAAAGAAGCCTAGGGGCATAACAGCGATGAACCATATATCTTGGCTCTTTACGATTTCAGTCATAGCCAGTGAACCGGAGAGTAGTAATACGCTCGTAATTCCTAGTGCCATAGGAATTTCGTAACTGATAAGCATTGCGGCTCCTCGCATTGAGCCGAGAACCGCATATTTATTTCTTGAACCCCAACCTGCCATGAAAATGGCTATAGAGTTGACCGAGGTCACCCCTACAATAAAAAGAATTCCTATATTCAAACTTCCCAGGAAAGAATTCTCCGATAACGGGATGACTGTCATTATGAGGAGCGTTGGGGCCACCAGAGCTATGGGGGCTAGTGTCATCACAGGTTTATCTGCTTCGTCCGGGAGGGTATCCTCTTTCATGATCAGCTTCATAACGTCCGCGAAGGGTTGCAAGAGTCCGAATGGTCCGTGTCTGTTGGGCCCCCTCCTTACGTGGAACCTGCCAAGGATTCGTCTTTCGAACCATGTGTAAAAGGCTGTGGCTATAATCATTGCGTTTATAACGATGAAAGATATTAAAATCCCAGTCGCCAAGTAAGAGATCCAGGCCGAAGACTCTCCAAGTCCTACCGATTCAAAAATTCCTCTGAAAAAGTTGTAAAAAGTATAGAAGTCTATGAGGCCAGATAGGGAAATCATCGGTCAACCTCTCCGAGGACGATATCAATGGATCCTAATATTATTATTAGGTCTCCCATTTTCCAGCCCTTTAGCATATCCCTGAGAGGCGTCAGGTTGAGGAAGGAAGGGGCCCTGACTTTGCATCGGTATGGTGAGATTCCTCCGTCGCTCACCATGTAGAAACCCAACTCTCCCTTAGGACCCTCCACAGAGCAGTAAGCCTCTCCGACAGGGGGTCTTATAATAAAGGGGACTTCTGTTCGGATAGGTCCCTCTTCAATTTGCTCAATACATTGGGTGATTATCTTGACGCTTTCTCGCATCTCCGCAATTCGAACGTAATATCGGTCAAATGTATCACCCAGTGCTCCAATCGGAACCTCAAATTTGACTCTGTTATATATTTCGTATGGATCCGCTATTCTTAGATCCCATTGAACCCCTGAGGCTCTTAGATTGGGTCCAGATACGGAGCAGTCGATCGCTTTTTCATCCGATAGAATTCCAACCCCCCTAGTCCTAGCGAGAACGATCTCATTAGAGGATATCAAGGCCTCCAACTCGTCTATATAATGGGGTAGGTCAACAATCAAGGAACGGAGTGACTCCCAGAACTCTTCGGTAGTGTCCTGGAAGATTCCACCGGGACGCATGTAACTTAGGGTTATTCTTGCACCGCAGAGCATCTCGAACAGGTCTAAAATTCGTTCTCTCTCCCTGAAACAATAAGTTAACGGGGTCGCTAGAGCCCCTAAATCGTTTAATAGAAATCCTGTAGCCATTAAATGACTCGCGACACGTTGTAGTTCAGCGCTGATAACGCGGATGTATTGTGCTCTTTCGGGGACTTCTATCCCGGATAATTTTTCGACCGTGCGAACATATGCTAGGTTGTTTGACATGCTCGCAACGTAATCCATCCTATCTGTAAGCGTGACAATTTGGACGTAATTACGGCTTTCTGCCAGTTTTTCTGTCCCTCTGTGTAGATAGCCAAAGACGGGTTCGACATCGATTATTTGTTCGCCATCAAATGTCACGCGTAACCGGAACACGCCGTGTGTACTTGGGTGTTGGGGCCCTAGATTGATAGTAACTGGCTCTGTACGTATTCCTTCCAAGGTCAGCCCAAATAATCCTTTCTTAGAGGGTGCCCTTCGAAGCCTTCCCAAAGGAGAATTCGTTTCAAATTCGGGTGCCCTTCGAACTTGATACCCATTAGATCCCAAATCTCTCGCTCTTGTAAATCGGCGCCTTGCCAGACTTCTATTACAGAAGGAACAGATGGCTCAAGCCTTCCAGAGCAGGATAATTTCACGATACCGCTATAGTTGTTTCTCATGGAGACCAGGTGATACACGAGTTCAAAGTTTTCTATATAGTCAACCGCAGATATCGATAATAGATAAGAGAAATCTAGTCCAGCCGGATTCTTTAATATCTTGGAAACTTCAAGGATCGAATGGGGTTCCACCCAGACATTAGAGTTGTCGCTTTTTATTACCGAACCGGGAACCCCTGATTCTATGGCCTCAGCCATATCGTAACCCGTAAGGACCTTTGTCAAGATTGCTTCCGACTTTTTATGGAATATCGTTTAATTTTTTCGTGCAGTTGCATAATGCCATAAAGTAGTGCATCAGGTCTCGGCGGGCACCCTGGCACATATACATCAACTGGGATAATGTGATTCACTCCTGGTACGACGCTATAAGATCCGTAATATGGGCCACCGCTAGTAGCGCAAACTCCCATTGAGATTACCCATCTAGGCTCTGCCATCTGCTCATATACTCGCTCGATTGCAGGGGCCATTTTCCACGTGACTGTGCCGGCAATGATTATCAGATCAGCCTGTCTGGGCGATGGTCTGAAAATCTCCATGCCGAATCTAGAGATATCGAAACGAGACATCGCGCTTGCCATCATCTCAAAAGCGCAGCAGGCTAATCCGAACGAAAGAGGCCATACGGCGGATTTCCTTCCCCAACCAATTAAAGCATCCACAGAAGTTACCGCTATATTCCGCTGTAGGTCATCTGGAACTTCGACCAGAGGCTCGGCAAGGGCCTCCGTATGCGTCGATTTCAGATGATTAATGTATTCCCCCTCCTGTTGATCTAGATTCCAGGTTGTGTCGTGTAGGGGAATTTGCATGCTATTTCCGAGCAACAATTCTTTTTCAGCGGACATTTTTCTTAACTCCACTCTAAGGATCCCTTTTTCCAAGCATAGATCCATCCAAGCATCAGTATGCCGATAAAGACTACCATCTCAAGCAGCACGAACATCCCAAATTCCGCTGACATCGTGCCAAAGCTTGCTGCCCATGGAAACAGAAATACAACCTCAACATCAAATATCACAAATAGCAACGCAATGCTGTAATAGCGAAAATTGAAATTGTTCCAACGCTCGGTAATAGTTTCGAACCCACATTCGTAAATGCTGTTTTTGACAGGGGAGGGGTTATTCGGACGTACTTTCAGTACAGACAATAGCCAGGAAATTATCAACATTCCAGTTGGAACCGCAACTGCGAGCGCCGCAAATATGGCGATCACACCATACTGTCTGAAGTATTCGTCGACCATATTCCCCGCCGGTAACTGCAAGTATTCCGTGGGAATTCTCAACTCATAACTTGCGCTTGATTATGCCCCGGAATCTATGGCGAAAATATAGCATATAGGTGATGCCACCCGCAAGTGAAAAAACGCACAATATGGCCTCTTATAATCTCGGTGGTTGTGTCAAATTTGATAATACCTTATCTTGCCATGGGGTCTTCGTCTTGGTGCAATCCCTTTAACTGGCAGTGCGAAGAAAGCTGACTTACTTGTGGCTAACTTCTATTATTTGGACTTTCGCCAATTTCCCAAAGGACTTTTTAAAACTTTTAGAATGCAAGGTGTCAACCACGATATATATGCCGGAGTTTAACACTGCCTCAAAAGAAGTACCGGAGGTGCTGAATAGGTATCGCGAATTAGTCGATGGTTCGCTAAAAAAATGCCTTTCTAGCGATTCACTCTTTGTTTATGACATGCTTAGATATTGCATGGGGTGGGCTGATGATTCTGGGGAACCAATTCAAGGAACGACAGGAAAGGCGCTACGCCCATCTTTATGCCTATTTGCATGTGAAGCTGCCGGAGGCAGGTTAAGAGACGCAATTCCTGTAGCTTCGTCTATTGAGTTGATACACAATTTTTCACTTGTTCATGATGAGATCCAAGACTTTGATGAAACTCGCCACCACCGACCAACTTTATGGGCCGTGTGGGGTATACCCCGTGCGCTAGTGGCTGGCAATGTGCTTCGGATAATTGCTGATATTTCTGTGGAAGGACTGCGCACTAGTAACAGAGCTAAACCGATAGAAAGTGTTTCTTTACTCGCTCAGGCGTGTCTGGAAATGATAGAGGGCCAATATATGGATATCTCGTATGAAGGGCGAATTGATATTTCCCTGGATCAGTATATGGCTATGATATCTAGGAAGACTGGTGCACTAATTAGGTGTTCCCTTCAAATAGGCGCCGAGTTAGGCAATGTAGAAGAATCTGTTGTAAATGTGTTCAAGGAATCAGGTAGAGCCCTTGGTTACACATTTCAGATTAGAGACGATATTCTGGGAATATGGGGGAGTGAAACAATAACCGGAAAGCCAGTGGGGGCCGATATAAGACGCAAGAAAAATTCATTGCCCGTTGTGCACGCAATGTCAGAATGCAGCGAAACAGAAAGAAAAGCCCTGCTTGACGTCTTCTCAAGGAAAGAAATGGGAGATTCTGAGGTGGAACTTGTGCTAGACATTATGGAGAGTAACCATACTCTCAAATTCGCTCAAGAATTAGCCGATAAATATTGTGAGAATGCGTTGGATATTATGGAATCAGCTCCATTAAATAATAGAACAAAAAAGGACTTCTCCGAGCTGGCCTATTTTCTTGCCCAAAGGAAGTTTTGATTCTAGTTCACTTTCGACCTGAAATCAGTGATCATAATTTGTGCTTAAGATCACTAAGCCTAAAATTAGTGAATAAAGTTCCATCGGATAAGGACTGATTGATTGAAAGGAATACTTGTACCTGATAGCAAAGTCGTGAAGTCTTTCCTTAGAAGACACAGATTTGAGCGGTCCGCAGAAAATAATGGCACCTTTTTGTCAAATAAACTACACGATGTAGTTGTTGTATCCGGAGCAATCGGCGAAAATTCTTATGAAGTAGCACTTAATCTTGTCGAAAACTATTCACCCGACTTCATAATATCGGTAGGTTTTGCGGCGTCATTAAAAGATGAAGTTCCTATTGGAACGGTGATCCTTTGCGAAAAATTAATCTCTTTGAGCGGTCCCATGGCTCTTTGGTCTAATGAAAGTGCAAAAAGCCTTGATGTCCCCATTTGCCGTCCATTGCAGTCGCTTTTTGATAATTTAGACCACAAAGGCAGAACATTTATAAAGGATGGGTTGGTAAGTGCTCCAGAAATAGTTTCTAATGAAAAAATGAAATCATGGTTTGGTAAGGAGCTTGGTTCAGCTGTTATGGACAGAGAAGGAGCTTTGGTTGCGGAGGCATGCAGTAAAACGGGAGTTCCCTTCGCCTTAATACGGGGAGTAACTAGTGCGAGAAGCTCAACGATTTCTACGTTTAACCAAAAGCTAGAAATCGTCGGCCAGCCGGTTGCCTTCCGCCTTCTTCTATCCCCCGACAAACTACCTGCTTTACTCGCTTTCCGATTTAGAAGGAGAAAAGCTGTCAGGAAACTGAATCAGGTGGTGTCGAGAATTCATTCATTGTCTCTACCATAGCTCAAAGGAGCAAGGATCGTACTTTGTCTTCAACAAACAATCGTGCAAAGAGACGATGTGATGAATGGCTAAACAAAAAGGTTTAGAATAATCCAAGGACCAGCTTTTTTCATGCATTTTTTTGCTTATACCTCAAGCCCTTAATAAAGAGGTTATTTTAGATGAACGTATCAGACGCCGTGATGAAAACGTATGCTTACACACTGATTGTCGAGTCGGCCGTAGCGCCAGATTTTATAGACATCACAAGGAAAGTGGAGGAATGTATCAGGTCATCCGGCATATTGAACGGGATAGTCGTCGTGTTTTCCAGACACACGACCGCTGCTATCGTGATTCAAGAAAATGAACCACTTCTTATCGAGGACTTTAAAGGACTCTTGGAAAGTTTTGCGCCAACCAAAGGTAATTATCGGCACAATGATTTTGATGTCCGCACCGTACACATGCATGAAGACGAATGCCCAAATGGCCACTCACATTGCCAGCATTTGATACTAGGCTCAAGTGAGTCTATACCTTTGGTGGATGGATCAATGCCTTTAGGAGAGTGGCAGAGAATCTTTATGGTGGAGTTAGATGGGGAGAAAGCTAATCAGGCTGGCAATCGCGAAGTTGTTGTGCAAATACTCGGTCAGTGTTGAACACTGAGCTTTTAGCGATGACGTAGACAATTTCTCAGACTCTCCAAATTATTCCTAAAACTTTATGTTAGATGGCTACCGTCCTTTATGACATGAGTCAACCGCCGATGAAGATAATAATTGATACAGATCCCGGTACAGATGACGCTACCGCAATTTCCACTGCATCGGGTTCTTCCCTAATCGACTTACTGGGCCTCACAATAGTGTGCGGTAATGTGCCTCGGGCGCTAGGTACACGAAACGTATTAAAGATCCTGGATTTCATTGATAGTGAGGAAGTGACCGTTTAGTAGTGAGCTTTCCGGCCTCTTAGGGGCTCCTTCGTGTACGCATACAACTATCACGGACCTAGTGGACTCGCTGCAAAAATCAAGTCCAGTAGTAGAAGTTTCGAAAGCCAAAAGGGCGAAGATTTGTCACGGAATCTGTTAATAGATATCCGGGAGAAATAACCATAGTCGCGTTAGGCCCACTGACGAGTATAGCGAGGGCTTTTAGAAAAGACCCTACGTTGTCCCAAAGAGTGGATATAATATATGTTATGGGGGGCTATTGAGTGCTCGGGAAACGTAACTCCGTGGGCGGAGTTCAATATATATGACGATCCTGTCGCGGCAAATGTGGTATTTTCAAAAGGGGCGCCGGTAACCCTTGTATGACCAGATGTATGCCATTCGGTCTTTGTAAATAGGACAGACCTCCCCTGGCCTTTCGTCAACTCGTCGAAGCGATCAGAAGCGTGTCGTAAGATCTTGACAAGCTGGTTTGCTTATTAGGAATGACCTCGAAAAATATTCGCTTTGCGATCCGTTAACCGTAGTCAATGCTTTTCATCCCGAGGATATGGGATATCGCTCTGCCAATATTAATGTTGTGGATTCAGGGGATCAGCTTGGAAGAACTGTTGCTGACTATGGAAAAGGTAACGTCAATGTTGCACTAGAGGTAGACGTTCAGAAAGCCGCGTCTCATCTCGTTGAAATGAATTTATGACTGTAATGCCTGTGCTCATTTCTTTGACCGCCAACTGGTGGCGATGATATATTTCATAGCACATTGTTGACCTAATCACTCAACAATGTGTCGAGGCGTGTTTAAATTCCAACCTCGTTGCGCCAATTTTGGCGTGTCAAAGTCGATCCTTGACTAAGGCGAGGTATGTTGAAAGGAGAGCGTGAATGCATGGCCGAACAGAAGGTCATATCCCGACAAACCGGAGTCGAAGAACAACAGTATAGATGGGGCTTTGAATTTGATATCGAGTCCGATGTTGCACCTAAGGGATTGAGTGAAGAAATCGTTAGGTTCATATCGGCGAAAAAAAATGAACCGGAATGGATGCTGCAATGGCGTCTTAAAGCCTTCAAACTCTGGCAGGATCAAGGTGACGATTCTGCTCCTACATGGGCTAAAGTTCATTTCGATGAGATTGATTTCCAAGATATCATCTATTACGCAGCTCCCAAATCTAAGGAGGGTGCCGCCAAGAGCCTAGATGAAGTAGATCCTGAATTAATCGAGGCTTTTAATAAACTAGGAATTCCTCTAGAAGAACAGAAAAAGCTGAGCGGCGTTGCCGTGGATGCGGTTCTCGACAGTGTATCGGTGGCGACGACATATCAAGATACGCTTAAAGAAGCTGGGGTAATTTTCTGCCCTATCAGTGAAGCTGTTCAGAAATATCCTGAATTGGTTGAAAAATACCTCGGTTCAGTCGTGCCCTATAGCGACAATTTCTATGCGACTCTTAATTCGGCGGTGTTTAGCGACGGGTCTTTCTGCTATGTACCTCCGGGAGTTAGATGCCCCATAGAGTTAATGACATACTTCCGGATAAATGAAGTAGATTCTGGGCAGTTCGAGAGAACGCTGATTATTGCGGATGAGGGAAGCTACGTAAGTTATCTTGAAGGCTGTACTGCCCCGATGCGAAAAACCCATCAATTACATGCTGCTGTAGTTGAACTGGTGGCTCTTAAGGATGCGGAGATCAAATACTCGACTCTTCAGAACTGGTACCCCGGAGATAAAGATGGGAACGGAGGAGTGTATAACTTTGTAACAAAGCGTGGCGCGGCCAGAGGAGAGAACTCTAAAATTTCATGGACTCAAGTTGAAACAGGCTCTGCCATAACCTGGAAATACCCGAGTGTGATATTGCAGGGTGATAACTCCGTGGGGGAATTTTACTCAGTAGCTTTAGTTAATAATTTTCAGCAGGCTGACACTGGAACAAAAATGATCCATATCGGGAAAAATACGAAGAGTACCATCATAGCAAAGGGAATCTCTGCCGGTAAGGCGGAAAATACATATCGTGGACAAGTAGCAATTTTACCGACTGCGGATAATGCAAGAAACTTTACACAATGCGATTCTCTACTCATAGGCGATGAGTGCGGGGCGCACACCGTTCCGTATATTGAGGTGCGAAACCCCAGCGCTCAAATGGGACACGAGGCGACTACTTCAAAGGTCAATGATGATCAACTTTTCTACTTGCAGCAAAGAGGGATCGACCTTGAAGAGGCGAATTATATGATCGTCAACGGGTTCTGTAGGGGGATATTCAAGGAACTTCCCTTCGAATTTGCAATGGAAGCTTCCCAACTTTTACGGGTCAGCTTGGAAGGGGCAGTTGGATAAATGGTTAACAGGAAGAACTTATTAGAGGTAAAGAACCTGCATACCTCAATAGAAGATACTGAAATATTGAAAGGAATAGATCTAACTGTCGGGCTGGGAGAAGTCCACGCGATAATGGGGCCGAATGGCTCGGGTAAAAGTACTCTGGCGAATATCATAGCTGGTCGGCCGGGATACAGTGTCACTTCAGGAGATATCTACTATTGCGGGGAAAGCATAATTAGCACGCAACCTGAAATAAGGGCTAGAAAGGGTATATTTCTTGCTTTTCAATATCCAGTGGAACTGCCCGGGGTACGGACCTGGCAGTTTTTGAAGTCTGCGCTAGACTCAATTCGTAAGGAACAAGGATATGAAGAAATGGGAATTAGAGAATTCGACAAGCTTCTTGAAGAAAAGAGAAAACTTGTGGAGATGGATCAAGATCTTGTGAAGAGGTCTGTAAATGAGGGATTCTCAGGGGGTGAGAAGAAAAGAAACGAAATTCTACAGCTTGCGTTGCTGGACCCAAAACTTGCTATGCTGGACGAAACAGATTCCGGACTAGATATTGATGCTTTAAGGATAGTTGCCGAGGGTGTGAATAACTTTAAAGGACCTGAAAAATCGGTGCTTTTAGTTACTCATTACCAAAGAATCCTTGATTACATAACCCCCGATTACGTACATGTTCTGCTCGACGGAAGGATTGTAAAATCTGGGGACAGTGGACTAGCTCTTGAACTCGAGCAAAAAGGATATGAGTGGATCAGGGAATCGATCACATCAGGAGCCAAAACGTGATGGTTCAAGCTCCATATAAGAACGAACAATTATTGGCAGATTTTCAAACTTTACAAGAGAATTCCGTTGCCTGGATTTCTGAAATACGTAGTACCGCTATGGATACTTTTGGGGAGATCGGGCTTCCCACTGCACGAAAGGGCAACGAGAAATGGAAATACACGAATGTTGCCCCTATAGCGAGAATTGAATATAAATTATCGAAACCCGCCGCAGTTTCCTTGGATCAAATAAAGGCAACTGCACCTTGGGATGATTCGTGGTTAAATCTCGTATTTGTAAACGGTGTGCTCAGGTCAGATCTGGTTCGCTCTGACGTAGATGGCGTCTCGGTATTCAGCATTGCCGAAGAAGCGAATTTAGACGAACCCTGCTCGACTATTATTGATTACCTTGGCTCCGTCACTGATGTTTCTGATGAAGGGTTTGCGGCCCTGAACACCTCGTTTTTGTCTGACGGTATTGCTATAGAAATTGCTCCTGGAGTTCATAGCGAACTTCCACTGAATATCATCTTTTTTGACGATGGGACAACTAACTCAATCTCTCATCCACGGGTCCTGATAGTTGCGAGGCCGAACAGTGCCATTTCAGTGATAGAGAGCTATGTGGGAGGAGGGTCCAAATGTACCCTTACGAACTCGGTTTCTGAGATTATTGTTGGTGAGGGAGCTTCAGTCAGTCACTATAGATTATTGGCTGAAACTGATGAAACGTACGACATAGGTTATGGCAGGGTGAAACTTGGGAGTAAGGCAAAATTTAAATCAAGATCATTTTTCCGCAGCGCCAAAATTGGAAGATACGATCTAAATGTCCTTATAGATGGAGAGGGGGCCACCTGTGACCTTAAGGGGCTCTACTTCACGTCCGGCTCACAGCACATGGACAACTTTATTAATATAGACCATGCAAAGCCAAATGGAACTAGCTACCTTTTCTATAAAGGCATTCTCGACGGCAGATCCCGAGCAGTATTTGGAGGTACTGTTCTTGTTAGAAAATTCGCACAAAAGACTGATTCTATCCAGTACGACAAGAACCTCCTACTCTCACCTCACGCAGAAGTCGACAGTAAGCCTGCACTTTTCATATATGCGGACGATGTAAAATGTGCGCACGGAGCTACTGCAGGGAATATTGATGCCGACACGATTTTCTACATGAGAAGTAGGGGCATGGACCTTGAAACAGCTAGCAAGCTACTCATTTACGGATTTGCAGGTGAGATTATAGATGCCGTCGAAATCGATGGCTTGAAGGACTTCCTTGAGGACATGTTCCTTACTGCGCTTCCCAGTCACAAGTTTGAGTTTTAGATATGTTTGACCTCCAAGACCTATATCAAGACATCGTTATGGACCACAACAGGCGGCCTCGGAACTTCGGAGTCCTAAATGACGCCACGTTTACAGCAGACGGTTTCAATCCACTGTGCGGAGATCAGATCACACTTTATCTTAAGGTGGAAGATAACATTGTTACAGACATAGCCTTCGATGGAGTTGGATGTGCAATTTCTAAGTCGTCTGCTTCTATGATGACAGATAGTGTAAAAGGGATGACTCTAGAGAAAGTTGATGGGGTATTTAATGCTTTCAGAGGTATGATCACTCGAAGGCCTGGGGATGACTATGATTCCGAAATACTCGGGGACCTTGAGATACTTCAGGGTGTTTCTCAATATCCAACTAGGATCAAGTGTGCCACTTTATCATGGCACACTCTTCATGCTGCGCTAGCACAAAGTGGGGACACCATTACTACGGAGTGAATGCTATTACGAGCCGGAGCGGACGATCGGGTAATTTAAGTAGGAGGTAGTTTCATGCACGTTCCGATCAAAGTAGATTATGGAGTCAGGGCTTTAGTTGATCTTGCAATTTATGGGGAAGATGGCAAAGTAATCCGGTCGGCAGACACGTCTCGCCGCACTGCGATACCGCAAGCTTATCTGGCTCAGCTCCTGCACTCCCTAAGAAAGTCTGGATTCGTAAAAAGCACTCGAGGTCCCAGTGGAGGACATACTCTTGCACTTTCACCTGATGAAATAAGACTGAGCTCTGTGGTGGACAGCTTAGATAGTTCTGAAAATCTCGTTCAATGCTTTGAGAACTCCAGTTTTTGTGTCCACATTCCAGCATGTGCGCAACGGGAAGTTTGGAAAAATGTGGAGGATGCTGTTTTTGGAATTCTCGACTCGATCACTATAGCGACTCTTACTGAAAAAACAAAAGCGGCCCAGGAAACATTGTTGTTTCGCCAGAATGTAACGATAAGTCGATGAGTCAAATCAGTCGTAGGAAAATAAGTAACATGAATGATCTTCACGAAAATCGGGAAATCACCTGACATTCACCGTCGGACGGCTTAAATAGATATTCTAAATTCGTAGTTGGAAATAGTTTTAAATGTCCGGGCTTTCCTAAAGTGAAATATGGAATGTCTGTACTCATGAAGAATATTCTGTTAATGGTGAAGTTCAATAAGATCATGAAAAATGACGCTATCTGCATGATTTAAATTTGGAAGCATTGAGGAAATGTACATTAGGAAGTCCGTCTCGGAAGTTTTGCTATCAGCAAAGACAATAAGGATTTGGAAGTAGATCTATGAAATTGTTGCGAAAGAATTGGAATGAAACGGGCCTGCTGCAACATGTTTGATGTTGAAAGAATAAGGGAAGATTTTCCTATCTTAAGTAGGAAGATACACGGCAAGCCGTTGGTTTATTTGGACAACGCGGCCACTACCCAAAAGCCAAGTCAGGTGATTGATTCTCTTGTAAATTATTATGAAAACTTTAACGCCAACGTGCACCGGGGAGTTCACTCGCTGAGCATGGAGGCGACTGATATGTTTGAGCAAGCAAGGGTGAAGGTATCCGATTTTATCAATGCCGAGACTTCGGAGACGCTTATTTGGACCCGTAATGCTTCTGAGAGTCTTAATATAGTTGCCCATTCATGGGCAAGAACTCATATCGAAGAAGGAGACGAGATACTTCTCACACCAATGGAACACCATAGTAATCTTGTACCATGGCAAGAACTGGCCCGGATAAAGGGAGCTAATATTCGGTTTATTCCGATGACAGAAGATGGATTACTTAACCTAGAAGATATTGAATCCCTTATAAACGAAAAAACCAGGTTGGTTTCTGTTGTGCACATGTCCAATGCACTAGGCACGATCAACCCCGTCAAAGAACTCGGTCAGATGGCGCATAGTGTGGATGCGAAGTTTTTAGTAGATGGGGCGCAAAGTGTCCCTCACATGCCAACAGATGTTCAAGATATGGACTGTGACTTTCTGGCATTTTCTGGCCATAAGATGATGGGCCCGACTGGTATTGGCGGACTCTATGTAAAGATGGATACTCTCGAGACTATGGAACCATTTATGACTGGGGGTGAAATGGTGCTGGAAGTCACCTACGAAAAAGCTTCGTGGGCCGATCTTCCGATGAAATTTGAAGCGGGTACTCCTAATATAGCCGACGCGGTAGCTTTGGGCGCGGCTGTAGATTACCTCGAGAATTTGGGAATGGACAATGTACACCAATACGAGCAAGAATTAACATCATACGCTCTCGAAAAATTTTCTGAAGTTGAGGCATTGGGAATCGATCTTTTTGGACCTCGCGATACAAATAATCGTGGCGGAATACTCTCATTCACGACAGCTGAAGTGCATCCTCACGATCTAGGAACCATTTTGGATAGAATGGGCATTGCTGTAAGGACAGGTCATCACTGTGCAATGCCTCTCATTCGCAGCCTCGGGGTTGCGGCGACGGCAAGGGCCAGCTTTTATATCTATAACACTATAGAAGAGATTGACGCTCTTATCGAAGGGATCACCGAAGCTCTCAGGTACTTTCGTGATGAGCCCAGTAAGCCTTGATGATATTTACCGGGATAGAGTTATCCTGGATCATTGCCGCAACCCAAGGAATAGGAGAACGCTGGAAGCTCCCGATTTTTCATGTGATGCGATAAATCCCTTCTGCGGTGACGAAATACATATTCAGATCAAACTTGGAGATAACGGAAGAATCAAAGAGGTCGGTTGTCAGAGTGAAGGGTGTGCCATCAACGAGGCAGCAGGCTCTTTACTTTCGCAGTCCATTCACGGATTGACGATGGATGAAGCAGGTAATCTATCATCGAAATTTGTCACGATGATGAAAAAGAAATCCTCCGACCCTGTTTCCAATCACGGAGATGAGATAATTAAGATGAGTGAACTATCCGCGCTTTACCAAGTTCGGGAGTTTCCAGTCCGTATAAAGTGTGTACTTCTGGCATGGACGGCACTAGATAAAGGACTTGAAGGTTAATTCCCATCGTAAGTGAACTCAAAATATCCTCATCTGCTTATCCATACCTTTTCCCAGAATGAGTATTCGTTTCCGGCAAAGTTAGGGTGAAAATCCTGGAGATTGTTCTTCCATGTCCAAGGCTGAATTTTAGTGATTGGCATGAATCTATACCCATTTTCAAGCAGGGATATATTGATATCCTGAATCAGGGCTGCTCTAGACTCACTGTCATACTCTGAGGCTTGGGCGATAATTAAGCGGTCCAATTTATCGTCGGAATGTTTTGTAGTGTTCCACGCTCCTCGACTATGTAAAACAGGTAGAAGATAACCATTTGGAGATGATTGCGGGAAAGAAGGCCCTATAAGCATCTGATAACCTCCAGCCTTCCACGCCTCAGCAACATATTCTCTGCGACTCAGTAGATTGATTGATGGTTCAAACCCTCCCCTTGACAATTGGTCAGCGAACATCTGTACGCTTTCCATGTGCTGAATGCCATAGTCACTGGATGTGATCGTGATGGGTACAGGAGACTGGATGGAGGTATCTTTTAGAATTGCCAGCGATTTATCGTTAGAACTGAAATAGTTTGACCAAACATTTTCGTGTACTGTCCATTCTTTATTTGCGAAAGGAAATCCCAGAGAGAAAAACGCCATACCTTCCCAAACTTTATCGATAATCTCTTTTGGATCGAGTGCGTACATTGCAGCCGCTCTTACTTTGGGTTCGTCGAATGGTGGTGATTCTGTCGAAAACGCTATCTCTATTCCTGACCCTGGCTCATAATAATATAGTTTAGGATTTGGAGAATCGATCCGATCATTAAAATATTCGATACGGTATATATCAATAAGGCCGACGAGAAAAGCGCTAAGTCTCGTTTCTGGTTCTTCTATCAGATGGAATTCTATTGCATCTAGGAACGGTTCTATTTCTGATTGTTCAGATCTAACCATTCGAACCATTGTTTGCGGTTTAAGAGTTTCCTGTAACCATGGGCTGGACCCTGTTATCGATGTTGGCATTTGTTGATTTGAGCTGGACGTAGCAATCTTAGGAGTAATCTTACTTTTGCCATCGGCCAGCGCAACGAATACGTCTGCGTCAGGCGCCACTAAAGTGATTTTTAATTCGGTGTCTGAGGGAGCTTCAATTTTATCCAGCATATGCAGTATGTGAGAATTAGGCCAACCTTTTGTCATTTGTTTTTGGAAGCTAGATGCGATGTCCTGAGCGTTAACGTAGTTGCGGCTTATGCCTAATTGGTTTTGCCACTTCACGTCGTCTCGTAAAGTGAAAGTAAGTGTAGTGGAATCTTCAATATTCCAATCCAAGCATAGTTCACATTCAACTTCCATTGACGGAAGCTCAACATCTGGACCACTTCTGAATCTCATGAGTCTGCTATACGCGATTCCGGGACCCCAAGCTACGAAACTTGTAGAAGGCTCCCGGTGTGGATCAAGACCTTCAAACCATGTGTGAGTAGCGACTCTTAATGTTCCTCCTCTCGTTTGCCCCGGCTCTTTACTGATAGGTTTGATAATTGATATTGCTGAACGAGAGGATGTGCCTTGTTGCAAAGATGTTGGATGAACAAGGTTAGACTGATTTAAAGTAGCTGGAATCGAAGTCAGCGGTACTATAGTAGATGGTAAATCGGTGAGGTTAATAGGCGTGCTTATGTTCGGGAAACTTGCAATCGGCGTTAAAGTTGCCGGTGTAATTTGATTCCTAGATGAGAGGGTATTGTTACTGTCAAAATTTGAGCGATCTGGATGCGTCATGCACGATGGTAGAACCACAGTAAGTGCCACAAATAGAGATATGAGTTTCGTTGGCCAAGATGTGTAAGACATAAGTATGATAAATATATAGGGAACTCTTCCCAGTGATATTAGGCGAGTCCCGGTACCTGTCAGTATAATGCCCTTGGAAGTTTGGTAGGCCCACCTAAAGTGAGCTTGCCTCAGTATATAGTGATAATGCTAATTGACACACATGTCCATTTAGATTCGTACTCTGATGAAGAAGTTGGCGCTATACTCCGGCGCGCTTCCAAAGTAGGGGTAGGATTTGTAATCTCTGCCGGGACTACAATAGAGAAAACCGAGAGGTCTTTGGAACTATCGAGGATTTACCCGGATTGTTTTTCTGGGGTAGGGGTACACCCAATGGATATTCTGAGACCCCTTTCTGATATCGATATTGATCGACTGAAAGATCTCGCTATGTCGTCAGATAAGGTCCTTGTCATGAGCGAGATTGGGTTAGATTATATTCAAAGCATGCCAGATAGAGCATGGCAGTTTGATGCTTTTCGACAGCAGATACGGATAGCTCGGGAGCTAAATCTTCCCATCGTTTTCCACAGCAGGGAGGCTCATGACGATTGTTTCCGGGTTTTGCGGGAGGAGAAGGCATATCAGGTTGGGGGAGTCATGCACTATTTCCAAGGCTCACAATACGACGCAGAACAAATGACTGACATGGGCTTTTTCATATCGATTGCCAGGCCTATTTTCCGATTAGAGCATCTGAGAGTGGTGGTAGAAAAACTCCCCCTTGAATGTATCGTAATAGAAACTGACGCATTTCCCCAACCATTCAAAAAAAATAGAGAGAACTGGACAGAACCAAGACATCTTCGGCCGATCATTGAGAAAATCGCTGAACTCAAAAGTAGAGATGTCTTAGAGGTGGAAGACGTAATTTTCAATAATATGAAAAGGTTGCTACAAAGTCGCTGGGATAAAGTTAATTCATATATATCAGGAACCTAAGTCAGTAGAAGAAAAGAAGAAACTGCCCAGCATAAGTACTGGAAGAAGTATCCAGGCCAAGAACCATCCTATGAAACCGGGCACCGCGGCCTTTAAAAGACTGACACCGTGAGTTACCTCGATTGCTCGTGTGACTGATATCAGAATCCACACCCACACAATAAACAAGACAACGGGACCTACCTTGGGAATTGTAGTTAATAGGATTAAAATTCCAGGGCCATAAGATATTCCTGTGGCCCGCATGGTGTCCCTGAATTGTGCTTCGCTGCCCCAAAGGTTGCATAAAGCCTTGGCTACGAATGACCAAATCATCCATCCGACCAAGACAGTACTGAAGGCTACCATCACCATCTGAAGGTTTTGAAACCCGCCTCCCGTGCTAGGGGAGGTGTATCTCAATGCCACCGCAAGGGTAACTCCAGTTACTGACACAGTTCCTACAGAATGGAGAACCAGTTCTGATTTTTCTCGAAACTCTTTGTACACTTCTGAGTCGAGCAATGCTGCCCTCACTGCATTCTGTAACATTCTTCTTTATTATTTACCTTGTTTGTTATCCACAGACTTAATCGTCTTCCATGAATACGAAGATAGTGTAAAATTTCGTAGTCATTCAATCCTACTACAAAGGATATTTTAGACATCGATTCTGCGACTTTGATTCAGGCTGCATATCTCACGGCGATTGGAATGGGGACCGCGGTCGGTCTTCTTTTAGTGTTGATTTCCTCAATCGTTATAACAAAAGTTATTGCTAATAGATTAGATCGAGCTTCTAACCCAAAAACTCTTGATGAGAAGGAGGAAAATATAAGACAGGCTACAGCAGCGGCCGTAGCAGTTTCTATTCTTAAAGCCAAAGCTACTGAGTCATCTCCAGGTAATTGAAAATGACTTATTCGCCCATCAGCCTGTTTTAGACGCCTTATGCAAGAATTGCTAGACTTTATCGCTACTACAGGCCTAGCCAATCTCGATTGGCGTAACGGGATTATGATCGTGGTTGGCTTGATGTTTATTTACCTAGCTATCAGGAATGAATGGGAGCCCTACGAACTATTGCCTATCGGGCTTGGAATCGTTGCTGCCAATCTCCCTTTAACCGGACTTATTACGTTACCTTCACCATCGGCTGGATTTCAGGAAGCCGGCATCTTCGGTGTTCTATTCCACTATGGCCTATCTTTCTGGAATATTCTTCCTCCTATCATATTTCTAGGTATAGGCGCACTTACGGATTTCGGCCCTGTAATTGCTAATCCGAAGACGCTTATCTTAGGAGCGGCGGCGCAGGTTGGAATCTTCATTGCATTTTGGGGAGCGCTTTTCGCAGGACATTTAGGACTGGGTTTTGGAATTAAAGAAGCGGCCTCAATTGGAATCATAGGTGGAGCTGATGGTCCCACCACTATATTTCTTTCAGCCAGGCTTGCTCCAGATATATTAGGTGTCACCGCAGTGATCGCTTATTCGTACATGGCAGCTGTTGCTTTTATTCAACCCCCTTTAATGAAACTCTTCACGACGGCCAAAGAGAGGCAGATTGAAATGAAGCCTCCGAGGGTGGTTTCAAAGTTGGAGAAACTGGTGTTTCCGAATGTGGCGCTTATTTCCATTATTCTTATCGTTCCGAAATCTGCTCCTCTCATAGCCATGTTCATGATCGGTAACCTGTTTAGAGAAAGTGGAGTTGTGCCCAGACTTACTAGTGCCGCTTCAAATGAGATTTTGAACATCGCTACTATTTTCTTGATGCTTACGGTCGGAACACAACTAACTGCTGAAAGAGTGTTCGATCTAGAAACCATCGTTATACTTTGTCTTGGACTAATGGCATTTTCGTGCGGCACCGTTGGAGGGCTGCTGTTTGCAAAGATAATGAATTTGTTTCTTAAGGAGAAAATTAACCCACTTATTGGTTCGGCGGGTGTTTCCGCAGTTCCTATGGCTGCACGAATATCGCATCATGTTGGCCAAGAAGCCAACCCTAAAACATTTCTTCTCCCGCATGCCATGGGTCCCAATGTTGCCGGCGTTATAGGCTCCGCTGTAATTGCTGGCGTATTCATATCCTTGGTCAATTGATATGTCGGAAATCATGAAAGTTAGAGTGGGACCAATGTGGTACAAGGTAGAAATTGACGATATCAACACGGACCCTGTGAAAGTGAAAGTCAACGGGAATGAGTTCGAGATCACTTTCCACGATAAACCTGAACTTCAGAGCCAGATGAGTTCCGTCGAAGACCCAATGGAAGATTCTCGCGATTCAGAAACGGATAGATTTGACGATCCCACTGGTATTTCAAGAAAGCCGGCAAGATTGTTCAAGTCACCAATGCCCGGCACGGTATTGTCTATCTCGGTAGAGATCGGAGATAGTGTTTCTACTGGGGATGATGTTTGTTTATTGGAGTCTATGAAAATGAGACAGGTACTTCGTTCTGATATAGAGGGCACAGTCGGTTCAATTCTTGTGGTTCCAGGGGAGTCCATACTTGGAGAAGCGCCGATACTTGAGTTGTTTGATGTGTGACGAATCAGCATTATTTTGAATGAAGGCTTGAAAGGGCTCGTTCGGCCTCCATTAGTTCCCTTTTTTCTCTCACCGGATGTATAAAATTTACAGCCTTGGTCAGCTCTTCTTCTGCTTTAATTAAATTTCCTTGATCTCTGAGGATCATTCCCAAATACATGTGGGCACCGCCTAGATCTACATCTAATTCCAATGCCTTCTCCAGGTCCACAATCGCTAGTTCCAGCCGATTTTCGTGGTAATAGGCGGCGCCTCTTCCCTTGTAAGCTATGGCAAGATTAGGCATGCGTCGGATTACTTGGGTGAACGCATTAACTGCATCATTGTATTCCTCGATACGAAGTGAACGAACAGCACGGTTGTATATGAAAAGTGCCTCAAGTTCTGGCGTTGGGGACGGTTCGGGATTTAAATGAGTTGGTTCCTGATTTTTTAATATAGGCGGTGAGGGAGTGGGCGAGGCTTCATCAGAAGTAGCTAGAGCAACTGGAGTACTTTGTGGTGCTGGAGCATAAACGGTACATGATAACGAAATAATGAAAACTATCAACAATACAGATAATATTACTGTCTTATTTGTAAATAAGAATTGCAACAGTGTTATTTTTCCAATGTCAAGGAAATAGAGAACATCGTATGTTCTGATGCAAAAGGTTTCCCGGTTACGTATTAGAATAGCACAAGCAATTGGTAGAGATAGCTGAATGACCATGATCTGGAAATAAATTCAACCGCAAGGTGATGGAGGAATAATTGATAAAAAGCTTTGAAGGCAATACACCTGTTTTGCACCCCACGGCTTTCGTCAGCGAAATGGCCTATATCGTGGGAGACGTTGAGATTGGTGAAGGCTCCAGTATATGGCCTGGTACGGTGATAAGGGGAGATATGGGTAAGGTCAAGATAGGAAAGTTTTCTAACGTACAGGATAATTCTGTAGTGCACGGAGATGCTGACGTGGTTATTGGTGACAATGTAGTCATTGGCCACCGAGTTATGTGTCACGCGGCAGAGATAGGAGATAGGGTGCTTGTTGGAAATGGGGCGATTTTAAACGACGGAGTAAAAGTGGGTGAAAACTCTGTTATCGGCTCAGGTTCTATGATAGTTGAAAATATGGATATACCCAGGCAGTCGATAGTTATGGGTATCCCGGGCAGGATCAGAGGTGAAGCTCAGCAAAAGCATATAGACCTTCAAAAGGAACTCTGTGATATTTACAAGGAAAAGGCTCAAAGATACAAGAGTCAAGGCGATCTTGAGTAACAATTATTCCGTTCTAGGATACTCTCCTGATACAGGGAGTATTACCGGAGAGCCTCCGCTTGGGTGAGGGAGGATGGTCACCTTGGCGCCATACGCCTCCTCTATATTGGATTCTGTAAGAACCGTTTCCGGGGTTCCGTCTGCAAAGATGCGCCCTTCCGAGATCAATATCATTCTATCGGTGTACTGGGCTGCTAGTGTCAGATCATGTATTGCAATTAATGTAGCTCCACCCCGTTGCCTATGATCGTTCTTTATCAAGTCCATAACCTTTCCCTGGTGGGAGAGATCTAAATTAGAAGTAGGCTCATCCAGGAGCATTATCGGAGAGTTCTGTGTAATAGCCATAGCTAACATTGCACGTTGTAACTCGCCGCCGGATATTTGTCCTAGTTCGCGCTCTGCTAGAACGTAAGTCTCCGTTAGTTCCATTGATCTGATGGCTTTATCCAGATCATTTTTCCCTTCCCACTCCAAAAGCGCTAGATGAGGGTTTCGTCCCAACATCACGAAATCTACCACTTTCATCTTTTCGGGTAAACGCGGGTTTTGAGGGACGATGGAGATTAGTCTAGCTTTGTCTTTTGAATTTAATGTCTCTATCCGCTTCCCCAAGGCACTTATTGTTCCTTGGCTAGGGGTCAAGAGGCCTCCAATTAATTTCAGCAACGTAGTTTTGCCAGCACCATTAGGACCGACTATTGAAACCATTTCCTGGTTGTCAAATTGAATATTGATATCGGAAATTACGGAAACCCCGTTATACGAGAAACTTAATTTCTTCAATGTGATTGCTGGAGTCATATTATTGGATATTTGATCTATTTCTAACAAGTAGATATATAAAGAATGGGGCTCCAACTAGCGATGTGATAATCCCAACAGGTAATTCTCCAGGGCTAACAATTGTACGAGCTACAAGATCTGACAAGACAAGGAAACAGCCACCTAGCAGCGCGGACATTGGTATTAAATTACGAAAATCACTTCCCCAGATGAGCCTTGCAGTGTGCGGAGCCACAAGCCCGACAAATCCTATAAGCCCACTGAATGAGACAGCCGCTGCTGTTATTACAGTAGCGGTCAAAATCAAAATCTTCTTGGTTTTTTCAACATTAACCCCAACGCTGGAGGCATAGTCCTCCTCCAGTT